>Ga0206683_10000106_pt1 | contig 57181 bp, 39 predicted proteins | sample M280m12015metaG_FD_155483 | JGI IMG/M metagenome (GOLD analysis project Ga0206683, IMG submission 155483) | Ammonia-oxidizing marine archaeal communities from Monterey Bay, California, United States - M2 80m 12015 | ecosystem: Environmental > Aquatic > Marine > Intertidal zone | place: USA...
GACCGTGCTGGCCTTGTTGACCTTGGCCTTGACCTTGGCCTTGACCTTGGCCTTGACCTTGGCCTTGACCTTGGCCTTGACCTTGGCCTTGACCTTGGCCTTGACCTTGGCCCTGACCTTGGCCCTGACCTTGGCCTTGACCTTGGCCCTGACCTTCGCCTTCGCCTTCGCCTTCGCCGCCACCTTCAGTGCCACCGTCTCCATTGCCCTCTTGGTTGCCCTCGAAGTCCGGATCGTAGGCGTCGGGTATACCGTCGCCATCCGAGTCTGAGGACGAGCCGTCGTTGGGGTCATTTGGGAACGGATCAGCTCCGTCTGAGACGCCGTCGCCGTCAGTGTCCGCCGAGTTCGGGTTGGTACCCGAGGCGTACTCCTGGCTGTTCGACAAGCCGTCACCATCCGGATCAGCATTGGCGTCACTGGCTGAGTTGGGGTTCAGCCCGTAGGCAGCCTCCCAACCATCAGGCAGACCGTCATTGTCCGTGTCTGGGTTGTTCATATCAGTCCCTGCAGCTTGCTCCTCAGCATTTGTCAGGCCGTCACCATCCCAATCTGCACCACCATCAGAGGGGTCCAGGGGGTTGGAACCGTCGGCGCTTACGCCGGCGGAACCTGCCATTAGCACAAGGAGAAGTGCAACTAGCATGCTCGCGTTCTTTGTCTTCTGCATTTTCATCATACTCCAAATTCAGTTTAGAGAACCCGCTGTTCTCTCTTTCCGTACGATGCTCGCGCTGATTCGTGCGCAGGACATATCGTTGCGGGAGGTTCGGAATGGATTTGGGAACGACTTGGAAAGGCATAACGAGACTCGCTAAACGCTACACTGAGCGTGTATTGTTTGGTCTCTGTTCTGCTTTCTGCTCTAATTCGTTCCTCCTTTCCTATCATCCGGTCTCACGGGCTTTCATAGGGAACCCACTGTTCCCTCTGAATTCTGAGTAGTATGAGGCCTATTTCAAGGGTTCCCGTAGTAGTTTCAAGGGGAAAGTCTCGAAATCTCTGCATTGAAACGGGTAGATCCGAGGAAATGGAGGACGGGGGCTGCTAGTGTGGTAATCACCAATACGCCTAGGAAAATATTCGACCAGAGTTCAATCCCGCGGCCCAATGTGAGGTACAGGGCCCAACCCGCTCCGACGAACATAGGTAACCTGTATCTCTTGCTAAAGAGGGAGATTCTAGACTTGGCCAAGTCGTCACTGAAGAACTGTGGGGTCTCGTTTGCCTCTACCAATCCACCTTCCACACCACACCGGGCACAGATTAGGTGACGTGGTCCGATTCCACCGATGAACTGGGACTCGTCGTAGGTCTGGTTGCAACTGCGGCATGTCGGCATTGTCTTCAACGCTACCAGTGGGGGCTTCTCCTTCAACGCTACGGTTCAAGGCGCTCTAGATGTAAGTTAGGCTCGGTGTCCGTCTTGGGTATCTGGAGGAAGGAGGACAATACCTCGCGGCCCACCGGGCTACCAACTGACTCAGGGTGGAATTGGATTCCATGGACTGGCAGTTTTCTGTGTCTAAGGCCCATCAGAAGAGAACCGGTGTTATCCCATGAGTTAGGAATTAGATCTCCAGGAGAGGGCACTAAGACGAGGCTGTTGTACCTCATCATCACGATCTCACTCTGAAGGTCTGAGTAAAGTCCTGTGCCATCATTGGTGATTATGGATGGTTTTCCATGGATGGCTCCGAGTGGGGATTCGATGAGCTCCCAACCAGCGGCCCTCCCGAGAGCCTGGTGACCTAGGCATAGTCCCAGTAATGGAATATTCTTGGAGTCACGAGAAAGGTCTCCTGAGATGGCCCTGGTGGCGATTTCCATTGTGATCGGAGATGCCTCAGGTCTCGCTGGACCTGGTCCAAGTACTATCCTAGATGGGTCCAGGCCATCTAACCATCCGTCTATTTTCTCGCTGGGGTCTTCATGAATTTCTGGCCTTCCCTCTACGATTACAACATCTGATCCAAGAATCGCGATTTCTTGTGCTATGTTCTCCGTGAAGGAGTCTAAGTTGTCTACCAACAGGGTTGCTCCCTTGGGTGCGCCCTCTGTGTTCCTGAAAATCGTCCCTGTAATTCCAGTTCCATGCATTACCCTAGGGGATATCTCGCCGATTGGGCCTTCTACGTGAGGGATTGGAATTATCTCAACTTCCCTATCCGGGAGGTCGTCGTTAGAGAAACCGGTTCTGAAACCCCATGCTGCCTCTGTCAGGGCAGCCGCTTTCCATCTAGCTTCTTCAACTTCCTCTGAAGGCGAGGAGTCGATCACTATTCCCCCTCCTGCTTGGACCGTTCCATACCATTCGTTGGGTCCCGAGTGTGCTTCCAATGTCCTAATCAGAATGTTCCAGTCCGCAATGCCCGCGCCATTGTGAATATATCCCATAGATCCCGTCCAAGCCCCTCGTGGCTCTTCCTCGAGTTCGTTTATTGCTGCCACTGTCACTGTTTTTGGGCATCCTGTGATTGATCCTCCAGGAAACATTGCCGAAACGGCATGTCCTATACTCACGCTCTTGGATATCCTGCCCTCTACGCCACTAACCAGATGCTGGACATTGGCGAGGGCCTCGACTCTCCAACCCGACCACCTCACTGATCCGGGTTCACATACTCTGCTCAAATCGTGCCTCTCCAGATCGACCAGCATTAGGTGCTCTGCCACTTCCTTCTCGGAAGAGGCTAGTTCGTGCCGTAGATTGGAATCTGTCTGGTCGTCCCTACCTCTCTTTCTTGTTCCTTTAATTGGCCTGGTTCTTACAATTCCACCTTCTACCTCAATTAGCCTCTCTGGACTGGAAGACGCGACGGCCCACCCCAAGTCCCCAACTGTCATCCAAGAAGAGAATGGGGCTGGGTTTGAGTCGGTGAGACTGAGAAATGAGCCCCATGGACTAACGGGCATTTCCCCCCTCCACCTTCGTCCATAGTTGACCTGATACAGGTTCCCCTGAGTGATGCTCTTTCTTATCGTGGAAACCTTGCGAGCGTGGTCCGAATCGGATTCGCTCTCCGGCACCACTCCGGGAGATTTGTTTTGGGAAGAGAATTCTACTTTCTCTGGAATCGGGGGGTTTGTGCACCATTGGTGACCCTCCAATGCTACTATGCTTAGTTGACTGGACTCTCTTTCGTGAACCATCCATGCATCTGCTCTCCAGAGGATTCCCAGGATGGTTCCAGGGGAGGGGTTGTTGGAAAGTAGTACTGGCACCGTCCATCGGGAGAGATCGTATCCGAGTATTCCCGTGAACCCTCCCGGGACGATAGGCATGCTTTCATCGAAGTAGGGAGTGATTTCTAGTTTCTCAGCGACCTTCAGGGCCTCGCTGAGAGTCGCTGGATGGTGTTCTTCCACGGTTTTCCACCTTCCATCTACTGCTTCCTGGACTAGGAGGTGAAGGGGGTTGGGATTGGATACTCTGACCTCTCCGTCGAGAGCTGAGGTCCCTGAGTTGTCTTCGCTTACTTCAGGTTCGATCAGCAAGATTCGGACACTCCCCAAGCACGGCAGGAGTGATTTCATCGACAGATCCGTGACCGGTCCGGTGGAGTTCAGAAGGACTTCATCGCCGATGTGTTTTCCTGACTCCCTCAGGTTCACTAGTGCCCCAATAAGTGGCTCTCTGATTTCGGTGATGCCGAGGGGTATGTGCAAGGCCTTGGGCATCATATCTCCTCCATCCAGGATTTCTTGGCCGCAGAGAAAAGGGGGCCGTTGGGTGTTCCGATTTCTCTCCCGTCTATCGTACCAAGTGCCCTAATCCCCATTCCACTCCCACAAACCACCATCTCCGATGCCCTCAGAATCATGTTTAGTGTTATTTTTGCGGGACGGACAGGTATCCCCGCGCCCTCAATCCCTGCTTTGATGGTCTGAATGGTTACGGAGTCAAGTGCCCCATCGCCGTGACTGGGGTGGTATGCTACGCCATCGTTATCCAGAAGTAGGGGTGCACAGCGATCCCCGTCGATGAGTACCTCGTTCTCGAACAGGAGCCCCAAATCGGCGCCGTTCTCCACGGCTGCTTCCCTAGCTGCCCTGTGTGGCTCCCAGTCTCCGTGCTTCGTGCCCCTGACTGGTTTCTCCCAATTTGGGGCGAGTAGCGAAACTGCTGAGAGGGGCCTATCGGGCCACTTCTGGATTATTCGCGGTTCTAAGCGGATCTCCCCCTCTGAGGAAACCTCCACGATGAGGAGGAAGTTTGCTTGGTCGGGGCTTTCGTTTGGCTCTCCTGGGTGTTCTAACCCCCCCAGCCCCGATATCACTGTGTCCACTAAGCCCTCTGGGACATCTATTCCGAGGATCTTGGCATGCCGATGAATCCTCGCGAAGTGCATTTCAGCTGAAACGAGGTCTTTCTCGCCGTCCCAGCCCATTGCTGACCAGACCGCTGAATTGGGGTCGGCAGGACTGGGCATGGCTTGCGATAGAGGGTTGGAGATTCAAGCCCTTCGTTCAATCAGAGCATGTCATCCAGGAAGGACGTGTCCACGTCCTCGTCACCCAGGTCGCCCGCGAGGTCGTCCAAGTCGTCGATATCGAGGTCGTCCGCGAGGTCGTCCAAGTCATCCAGATCTACCTCCTCTGGCTCTTCTCCTAGTAGCTCGTCCATGACTTCTGTGTCGGTTCCGGGTGTGGAGTCGGGGATGTCTCCTCCAATGGGTTGGGCGGTTGGTCCCTCGCTCATGCCATCGTATGTGCTAGCAGGAACGTCGGCCATTGTTCCGAATGAGTCTGCTGAAGTCTCCATATCGTCGATTCCGAACTCCTCATCGCCGGTGAGGCCAGACGCCTCTCGCATCATCTGCTCCTCTAACTCTACCTCGAGGGCGCCCATCTCCCATGGCTGGGGGGCCTCATCCTTCCTGGGCCTGATGAAGAGGAGCGCGCCGGCCAGTATCATCAAGGCAGAGGCGACCGCGATCAATTCGTTCATGTCGCCACTGAGGAGCTGGTCTATCCACGATGCGCCTGACTCGGAATCGTCGCCCCCGATGGAGCCGAACGAGCTCTCCGACCACGGAAGTATCTCGAGAGGGTCGACAGCTAGCCTGTGCACCTCACCGTCATAGCCGACTACGACAGCCCAGTACGACTGCTCGTTGTTCAGAGGCTCGCCGTTGAAGTCATTGAGTATCAGGAGGGTCCCCTCGATGTCTCCACCTATCTGGCTAGCGTTCCTGGTGTCTTCGAATGGGTCGAGGCTGATGAATACCCGGTAGGACTCAACTTGTGGATCCGAGCTGAGGTCCCAAGTCACGTCTATCTTCGTTCCCGCGCTGTCCCAGTAGCCACGTACACCCGTGACCTCGTCGAGGTGGAGTCCCGGATCCAGGCTATTCTCATCGACGAGCGCGATGGACGATGGCTTGAGGTTGGTGAGCCAGACATTCCCGGCCGAGTCGACCGGAGCGACAGCGACCCATGTCATGATCGAGGGGGCGAGTGGCCTCCCATCGGAGAGGTGTTCGATTGTGACTGGCATTGGGTCATTTCGATTGACCACGGCTACTGGAGTCATCGATTTGGTATCACTGAATGGGACCACGTCGGAGAATACCCAGTACTCGGTCACGTCAGACGCCTCGCTCTCGGGGAACGTGACGATTATTCCATCCCCGTCATCAGGGCTCCTATCCTCTAGCACGGGCGCAGCGAGTCTCTCTGGTGGAGTTATGTCGCCCCTGTTGTCAACTGGCGATACGAGGACCATGTGTTCGTCCAGACCGGTGAGGAAAACGTTGCCCTTGATGTCATGAACTGTAATGGTGACATAGAGTGGTATGTCTGGCTCAATTTGTGCTGGACTGAGTTCCCCCACGGTGCTCCCGTACAGCGCCTCCCCTACCGTTATCTGTAGTTGCAGAAGTCCTCCGATCTGCCTCTGGTCGACCTCTATTAGGTTGCAATTGGAAGTTTCACATTTCTCGCTGATTCCGGTGAGGTCATTGAGTGGATAGTCTGAGACCCATATCGTGTAGTGGCTGAAGTCAGGGGCGGTGGAACGGTCCCACACTATGTCTATGGCCGTACCATCATCATCTGGGTGGTCCCATGCAATCAGTCCCTCCACCCTAGGAGGGGCGTTTCCTACTCCTGTGGTGTCAGCTGTTGGAGTGGCCTCGACAACAAGTACAGCATCCAAATTCTCATTGCCCCAGTCGTCCGAGGCAACTACCCCTATCCAGTAAGTAACTCCATCTTGGAGGGGAGATGAGCCCAGAGAGTCGATGAATGCCTCTCCCGTGGTGCAGTCATCCACATAAGCCGCTACTGGCCATCCATCGACAGTGCTAGGTGGCTGCCATCCTGATGCGGGTAGAGCATAGACCGTGTGGTAAGAGCAGTCCTCCTCTGAGTTGGGCGTCCATGTGACTTGGATCCTCCCTCCCTCGTCACCTGGGACGTCTTGGGCGAACGTGTCCGTGATTGGTGAGGGCGCGATTCCGTCATTGAGCCCGCCAGCGGTGACCACTGGCCCGAAGATGGTGACGTTGTTGGGATCGAACTGGCCGGCTTCATCTACGCAAGCAGCCACGAGCCAATAGAGTGAGTTAGGCTCCAGGTCCAGCACCGTGGTGTTCCCTGCAGAGAATGGAATGTCAATCTCCCCAGTCAGGGCTACTGCGCTGGAAATCTCCTGTTGCACGGGCCATATTCTCGTTTTGTCCGGGTCTAGCTCGTCACAAGCAGACCACTCGAGCACTATCGCACCGGCAGAACCCCCTGAGATTGGCTCAGCAACCAACCAGGTTGGGGGTGCGGGGACTTCGTCGGAGGGAGAGACACTTCCCGGCCATGCCATTGCGTCTCCCAATGACCCATCCGGGTACTCGATGGCGATCGCGGCCCTGTATACCCTGTCGTCAGAGAGTGGCTCAGGGGTGCCGTCGTTGTCTGCTTCCGTTACAAGGGCGGAAGTCTGGGACCAGAATGGTATCTGCATGTATGTTGTGAAGTCGCTGAGTTCGTCTGCGTTGGGGTTCCACTGCTCCTTCCCAGTGGCGTCCCAGACGTATATCCTGTAGCCGCTCCAAGCAGCGTCCTCGGCAGGAAGCCATGTTGCCTCGAGGACCCCTCCCCCGTCATTGGGTCGGTCTGATAGGTTGGTCAGTGTGGTTGGGACCTCTATTCTTTGCCAGTCGTAGGTCACCCTGACCTTGATCTGCCCGTTATGGGGGGATTGGAGTTGTATTGTTGTCTCGGCACTCGTTGAGCCCGGGCCGACGCTTGATATCGCTGACTGGAATGCTGGTTGGATTCCTGGGTTCATAGCTGCCATATCCCAAATACCCGAGTAGTTCAGATGTGCTGACTCTGCCCAAATCCAAGCTCCCGACTGAGGGGATGTCAGTGTCAATGCGCCTGTGTGCATTGGAAGCCTGCCAGCTAGTGGCATTTCTGACACCATGTCGATATCCATTGGTTCCTCGTCATCCACCAGTACTGTCTGCATCCCCGGCCTGGCCGTATCCTGGATGTTCTCCCATATTCGTCCCGAGTATATCGCGCTCAGGGGATGGGCGACCCTCTGGTTATCGGACTCCCTCTGTACCAGGGAGCCCACAGGATCGAAGTGATGCAGTCCCTCATCTGAAACAACGTAAAGTCCGGTCGAGTGCAAATGAGCGCCTCTAGGCCCTATTATCTGAGTAGATGCTACAACATCGTGATTGGATTCTACTTCCATGACGTCTATGCCGCCCGGACTGATCATCGCTAGGTGCGTGCCGTCGGAGACAAGTTCTGTAGGCGGCCACGATTGAAGGGTGTTTGACGGCGATCCTGATTCCATATTCAACGTGGATGCGTTCCAGTGGACCATTGGGGCCACATCGGTGGCAATGTGGACCCCCCAGTAGTCAGTTGCTATGGCTCGAACATCGTTGCTTGGAATCTTGTCTATCTGGTAAGTTCCGTTGGCTCTGTCGGTGGCTATGTCCCAAGCGACTACCCCCGGCCTGGTACTGCCCTGACCATTGTGTGAGATGAATACCGAGGCATCGTGGTAAAGGACGGTTGTTGTGCCGTCGTCATTGACCACCGTCCTAGACGTCCCCGGGGCATAGACTAGTCCGGAGACGGTCTCTCCCATGAGTCCGTCTCCTGAATTTAGAGTGGTTATCACCGAGAGATTTGTGGCCAACACGGTCAGGCCCGCTGGCCCTCCTGCTAGGATGTGTCCATCTCCTTGAATTGGGTCGTCAAGTACGAGGAGGTGCTCGTAAATCTGCATTGGGAGTCCGTCGATTGTGGTGATTGGGTCTTCCCATTCTGAAGTGGTGGTGTTCCTGACACCAATTCCCCCCCATGTGGCGATTAGTATCTTGTCATCGACCTCTGCGAAGTCCCTGACCCGGTCATTTGGGAGTCCTGCAAGAAGGCTACCATAGCCCCAGGAGCCCGTGGAGGTGTCAAACTCTTGGAATCCTGCTGCGGATCCCTGGTAACCCATCAGTCCGACGTACATCGTGCCGTCGTCCTCTAGGACCATTCCGTCCATCTGGACGTGAAGCGCGGCGGGCGTGGGTGAGAATGACCTCTGGGACAGGTCGACTGACCAGAGTCCCCTGCCAGCTGTGGTTATCCACATGGTTTCATCTTGCAGGGTCATGCTGTTGACAACGTCTTGACCGAGGAGGCTGTAACCGTCCTCCCACCTGACCGAGCCGTTCAGCAATATCTCCCCTTGTAGGATAGAAGACCCGTAATATGATCCCTCAGATAATGTCGAAGAAACCCAGACATGGGTCGAGTTGGAGGCGAACTCTACGACTCTCCCACTGGATAGTCCTGCTAACTCGTCGAAGCCTCCGGCAATCAGGCCTGTACTATCCAGCCTGTCGACTCTGTTCAGGCCTGTTGTCTGGCCTGAGCGCCCTACTGCGTAAACGGGGGTTGAGGTCGATGGGACTCTGACGATTGAGCACCCATCCATGCCTGGATCTATCACCTGTCCGCTAGAAGCCGAAGTACCGGAGGTGACTATCCTCGAAACCCCGCCTGTGTTGTCGAATTGGTGGGCGGCCAGAAGTACGTTTCCGTCGTGTAGCATCCCGCCTGGGAAGACTCTGTCCTCCGAAATCCCATCAGCGGATGTCAGGGTTGTCAGGAAGTTTCCTGTGTTGTAGTTCATCCTGTCGAATCCTACTCCCTCCTCGTCGTAGCCGACGTACAGGATTCTGTTCGACTCGTCGCAGGCTAAGGCCCTTGCATCTGGATTGGCGAGGCCGTTGGTACCTCCCTCGGTAAGGGGGGAAATCCACTCGTCCGACTGTCCATCAGAGTCGTGGTCTGCTAAATCGAACCTCGCGACGCCGCCTTGGTTGCCCCACCAGAATCTCCTCCCAATTGCGACGTGTACAATGTCATCGCAGAGGACGATGTCGGCTCCGTAGCCATCCGGTATGTCACCAGTACCGAGGTCCCATGCGGTCCAGTTTCCAGTGGTCCCGTTCTTCCTGAAAATCTGTGCGTCGGAGTTCCAACCTGAGGATTCCATGGAGCTAGCCCATAGATCGTCGCCAATCACGGTCATTGAGTAGAATTCTTCCTCTGCATTGTTAGGGAGGTCGGTGGTCGCTGTCCAAGGAGTCAGCCAAGTCTCGTTGGATGGGTTCCACCTCAGTATGCCGTTCATGCTCGCGAATAGGTACTCTCCGTTGAACTCGACCATCCCCCTTATCGGTCCGTCAATATTGGACCACTCGTTCAAGAGGGTCATTGTCGAGAAGCTGAAGCGTCGCATGATGTTGTCGCCGTATGCCACCCACATCTCACAGGAGCTCGCATTCAATGGGAAGCAGTCTCCGAGAAGCCTGGCATTTACCCTGAGTACGTTCCCTATGGTGCCTAGGTTGTCTGACCAAGTCTCGTTCACCGTGTTCCATCTCACGACTGTTCCGTCACCATAATTCCAGTACTGGGTAGGGCGTACGCCAATCCAGAGCTCGTCTCCGACCTGGCCAATTCCATAGACCACGCTATCGAAACCTAACTGGGTACCAGCTTCGAGATTGGTGAGTGAGGTGTTGTTGTTCAGGGCTATTCTGGTAATCTCGTCATTGGTTGCCCACCACTGGTTGCTCCTCTGTGTGGAGTAGTGAAGGACGTCTCCCATGATCACTATGTCAGCTGGAATCTGGTTGGAGAGGGTTGGCCCTCCCGAGTTGGCCCCTCTGTCCCAGTCAATCAGTACCTGGTCATTGGCCACATCGATTAGTGTGAGTCCGAAGTCCCCCCCAACCCACATTGTCCCTGGTTCCGTTCCCTCTACCAGGGCAGTGACATCATCGTCATTGATGTAACCCTGTGTTCCATCCCAGGTTGTCAGCCACTGGTCGTTGATTAAGTCGTATCTGGCTATTCCGGTGTTCTCGAATCCCAGGTACAGTATGTCGTCAATCTTCACGGTCCTAGCTCTCTGTGTGTCGTCTCCAGCGTTCCAGACCTCCATTACCGAGCCGTTTAGGGTGTTGATGACGGCTGCGCCGTTGTCAGTACCTGCATACAAGGTGTTGGAGCCGATTAGTTGTACTGAGTAAATCTGCCTAGCCGGCATTCCATCCCCTTGGTCGACACACACGTCTAGTTGCCATGCGCCGTTGGAGTCGACGGCCCATCTGCATGCCCCCCGGTTTGTTCCGGCGTATATGTCGCTGCCATCACTGGTGATATCATAGAAGACGTAGGGGTCGTTGTTCCACCCTTGGATGCTCGTTGGGAGCTGTTCCCAGGAGGCCCCATCCCAGATGGCCAGTCCACCGTTTGACTGGGCTCCCGTATTGGAAACTCTCGATCCGACTACCAACTCGCTTCCTAGCATGTGGAGGGACAGTACATCGTCATCCGGAAGTCCGTTGCTGCCCCCTGGCTCCCAGTAGTCGATGATGTCCCCGTTTATCCTGTCTAGGAGTAGAATGCCAAAGTCTGGGAGACCTAGGTAAATTACGTCTTCATCCACTGCTATGGGGGCGGCCTCTAGGTTATCTGCGCCCAGTGACTGCCATGATCCAAGTATCTGGAGGGCCATCAGGTCTATTCTCATCAGGCCGCTGTCAGAGGTTGCTGCGTATGCAATTCCATATCTGGTTGCAACATCTGTAATCAAATCGGAATCCAATCCGTCTGTTGTGTCGAGTACGTCGATTAGGGTCATTGTGGAGGTGTTGACTAGGGACAGCCCGTTGAATGGATGACCTACGACGAGGGTTTCCGTGGTGTCATCGTGAGCCATGGAGATTACTTGATCCTCAATTCCGTTGATTGTGCCAATATATGCTCCGTTGTCCGCTCTAAATCTGAGAATTCCGGAGTTTGACGTGCCTACCCAGACCCTGTCGTTGGAATCCTGAACTATTGATGTGATTGTTTGGAGTTGCTGGCCGGCGTAGTCACTGACATCTATCGGTGCCTGCCATATCCTCGCTCCTTCGTCAAATCGGTCGATTGTGGTATCTCCAGCTACCCATATCTGTCCAGACTCGCCATCGTCGATCCTTGCTGCGACCCTCATTGGGTCGGAGACAGGGCTGCTGACTAGTGATTCAGCGCCAATTACCGTCTCTGCGTGTTGCATTCCGGCTCGTCCTGTGGAGTCGATTAGGAAAACCACTCCATCCGCTGGGCTTCTTGGGCCGATTCCAGAAGGCCACGAGGAAACCGATGTTGCAGAACCCAGGAGGCCCAACTGTGATACTTGCCTCTGAGAGCGGAAGACGTTTGCAGTTGTGTCATATGAGTGAAGTGTTGTCCCCGCAACGATGTGGATCCAGCCACTAGTATGAGATATCCCTACGACTGAATTTGAGGCGAGCCAGTTGTTGGTATTCCATCTAGAGAGCCATGAGGAGGCGCTCAGGTCCCTGCGGTTGATTCCTGCGTTTAGGGTGGAGATGAGTAGCTGGTCGGAGGCTATTTCCAAATCGGTGATGGAGTTGCTTGATAGGAAGTTGTTGGTGTCCCAAATGGTAATTGCCTCAGCGACTGCGATACTTGAGCTAGTGGCGTTGTACGTGTAATCTATGACGTGGATTCCCGTACTTTGGGTAGCTAGGAATATCTTATCGCCGTACGATTCGATATCAACGGGGACTTCTGGCGAGCCCGGGCAGTATGTGATATCTGACCATGCCCCCCCGTTAGGAAGGAATTTCAAACTGCATCCAGATGCTGCCCAGACATTTCCGTACTGATCCACAGACATAGCAGCCACGGGTTCCGAATCCGATGCTGATGGTAGCAAGTCCGGATTGAATGATGAGTCAATAAGAGATTGTGAGCTTATTGAGCCATCTTGCTTGCCGATAATGAGTCTGTTTCCAGATTCGTCCACAGCCAAGCTGCCCCCGGCGATGTCTGAGTCGATATGAATAATTCCGGGACATCTCCATCCGCAAGTCTCTGCCATATCGCTGTCGAGGTGGATTAGGTCGTTGTCCAGGAGGATGTAGAGTCTGCCGTCTAGTGGGTTTACCGCACTGTCGTGAACGACAACGTCCAATGTCGAGAAGGAGACCTTTGGATCGGAGGGGGTTAGTACCTCCATCACTAAATCGGAAATGGTGATTCCTGCAGGCAGCGTCCATGCTGCATCGCTAATGGTGTTGGGTTGAAGCCAAGTGCTCAGAGTTCCTTCCTCCAGATTAGGGGGGTTGTTAGTGAACGAGTCTTGACAACCAAGCCCGCCGAGATTCCTCCAATCTAGTATGGGCGTCTGGGTCTCCAGAAGGGTGAGTTGTGGTTCCTCCATGCAATATCCGTCCGAGCCATCCACGGAAATCTCAAAGGTCAAGTTGGAAATCTCAGCTCCGGGTGCGAAATCCAAAGAAAGTTCACCGTAGGCGAATGTCTGGTTTGCTGGATCGGCCCCCGTTGCTACAATGTCCACCCAACCAGTATCATTGCTCCCCATGGCCCCCCAAGTCCTTGCAGTAGTGGAGGAGTCGTCATCTATGGAAGTAAGTTCAGGGCTGTTTACGGAGGCCCAAGGGAGTAGGAGCATGAGTGCCACTAGGAGAATCGCCTTCCTCTGAGCAAGGTTGGCCCTGCCTCGAAAATTGATATCCACGGTTCCTCGGCATTCCACTTCTATATTGAATGGTGGGGGTCGTTGAGTGGCTTTTGCTCAATCCACCGTAGGTGGAAAAATCACTTTTCTAATGAGGATTGTAATTCAACAAACGCTTGTATGACGGCTGATAATCGATTTTGGCGAATTAGGATAGCATCAAAGAGGGGTGCATGGGCCGGATATCTCCGAGGTGGTTGATTGACTGAGGATATGCTCCGCGAGGAGGCTCTGGAATATCACGCGGCAAAGCCCGCAGGAAAGATCACGGTTGTGCCGACAAAAGCGCACGGAACGTCCCACGAGCTTTCTCTGGCTTATTCACCGGGTGTCGCATACCCATGCAAGGAAATTGAGAGTGACCCCGACAATGCATACAAGTACACCTCCAAGGGGAATCTGGTGGCTGTAATAAGCAACGGAACAGCGGTTCTCGGGCTTGGTGACATAGGTGCGCTAGCAGGAAAGCCAGTTATGGAGGGCAAGGGCCTACTGTTCAAGGCATTCGCTGACATTGACGTATTCGACATAGAAGTTGACAGGACCGATGTGGATGAGTTTGTTGAGGCTGTGAAGGCAATAGCCCCCACCTTCGGTGGAATCAACTTGGAGGACATCAAGGCGCCGGAATGCTTCGAGATTGAGAGGAGGCTCGTGGAGGAGCTTGATATCCCTGTGATGCACGATGATCAACACGGGACTGCAATAATCTCAGGAGCGGCTTTGCTGAACGGGTTGGAGATTGTAGGCAAGGATGTGAGTTCTGTTAAGGTGGTGATTTCTGGAGCGGGAGCATCGGCGATATCCTGTGCAAGGCACTATGTCAGGCTTGGAGTGAAACCAGAAAATATGGTATTAGTTGATTCAACTGGAATACTCACCACATCCAGGGACAAGAAGGGCGATTTGAATGAATACAAATCTGAGTTCGCTAGGGATATTCCCGATGGTGATCTATCGTCTGCCATGAGTGAAGCCGATGTTTTCCTCGGTCTTTCCAAGGGAGGGATTGTTTCTCGTGAAATGGTGTCCTCGATGGCTAGCCGTCCTCTGGTTTTCGCTCTAGCAAATCCTGATCCTGAGATTCTTCCTGATGATGTTGTTTCCGTGAGGGACGATGCTATTGTTGCCACTGGCCGTTCGGACTACCCAAACCAGATCAATAACGTACTAGGTTTCCCATACATCTTCCGAGGAGCCCTTGATGTACGCTCAACAGAGATTACAGAAGGGATGAAGATGGCTGCAACACATGCCATCGCCAAACTGGCTAAGGAGCCAGTGCCTGATGACGTGATGTCTGCATATGATGGTGAGCAACTACAATTCGGTCCAGAATATATCATCCCAAAACCATTCGATGCTAGAGTTCTGATTTGGGAGGCGAGCGCGGTTGCTGAGGCTGCAGTAAACGAGGGGGTTTCCAGAGTAAAGCCGAAAGATTTCGACATCGAAAGATACCGTGAGGAATTGGAGTCTCGACTGGGCCTAACCAGGTCGATTATGAGGAGAGTTATCAACAGGGCAAAGAGAGACAAGAAGCGTATTGTTTTCTGCGAAGGAGAAGATCCGACAATCATCAAGGCTGCTTCACAATGTATAGCCGAGGGGATTTGCGAACCTATCCTTCTTGGGAACGTCGAGAGGATTGAGGCCGTAAAGGAAGAGCTGGGACTAAGCTTCGATTGTGAGGAGATAGATGTCAGGTATGATCCTAGGAGGCGTGGTGAATATGCTGATGAGCTACATAACCTGAGAGGCAGAAAGGGTGTAACTGTGGAGGATGCTGTTCGACTGATGAAGAATACAACATACTTCGCGCCAATGATGGTCCACCTGGGAGATGCAGATGGTTATCTTGGGGGTGTTTCTCACCACTATCCGGATATCGTCAAACCCTGTTTGCAAATTATCGGCCCTGAGCCTGACTCGCATAGAATAGTTGGTATGTACATGATGACCGTGAATGGTGAGCTGATGTTCATTGGGGACGCTACCATCAACATTTATCCAGATTCAAGAACCCTTGCTGAGATTGCGGTTCAGACTGCCAAGGTGGCTAGGAGGTTCGGTGTGAAGCCAAAGGTTGCAATGCTGTCATTCTCCAATTTCGGTACTTCCTCGGAGCTTAGAACTGACAGGTTGGAGGAGGCAATTTCGATTGCTAGAGAGCTAGATCCTGAATTAATTATTGACGGTCCAATGCAGGCAGACACTGCTTTGGTTCCAGAAATCCAGAAGGACTACCCATTCATGTCATTCGACGGTCCGGCCAATATCCTAATCTGCCCCAATCTTGCATCGGCCAACATCGCGTACAAGCTACTTCAGAGAGTCGCGGGGGCTGAAATGACTGGCCCTATTCTAGAGGGTCTTTCACAACCAGCGCACGTCCTGCAGAGGGGGGACAGTGTGAGGGATGTTGTTCACATGGCTGCTATCTGCGCCGTAGATGCTCAGAGGCACCACTGGCAAAAACTCTGATTGGTTCAGAGTTGCTTTGGTGAAGCGTCCATGACTTCTTGGCTGCAGGCATCTGAGTATTGTTCGAAGTTCTCAATAAACATTTGAGCCAGTACGTTTGCAGTTCCATCGTACTTCTTCTTGTCATGCCAGGTGTCCCTTGGCTGTAGTATCGTGTCGGGAACTCCCTCACATGTAGTTGGGACCGAGAAACCGAACCTCTCATCCTCGACAAAAACAACATCGTCCAGATCGCCATCTAATGCCGAGTTAAGCAATGCCCTTGTCCACCTAATCTTGATTCGGCTACTTGCTCCGTATCCACCTGCAACCCAACCAGTGTTGATTAGCCAGCACTTGGCATTATTAATGCGGATTTTGTTTGATAGCAGGTCTGCATATACTGAGGGGTGGCGTGGCATGAAAGGTGCCCCGAAACACGTTGAGAAAGTTGCTTGGGGCTCGGTAATGCCCATCTCGGTGCCTGCAACCTTTGCAGTATAACCAGACATGAAGTGGTATGCCGCCTGTTCAGGAGTCAAGCGAGAAAGTGGGGGCAGAACTCCAAACGCGTCGCATGTTAGGAATACCACGTTCCTAGGGTTCCCGGCCATTGAATCGGGGGTTCTGTTTTCTATTGCCTCAATCGAGTATGAACCCCTGGTGTTCTTAGTTAGGGAGCCATTGAAGAAATCGGGTGTTCCGTCAGCGTTCAATACAACGTTTTCTAGAATTGTGCCCTTCATTTTAGTAGTGGCGAAAATTGCTGGCTCGTCCTCCTCTGAGAGGTTGATCATCTTTGCATAACATCCACCCTCGAAGTTGAATACTCCCTCATCCGACCAACCGTGCTCGTCGTCGCCGACGAGAGCTCTTTTAGGGTCTGCGGAAAGTGTGGTTTTTCCAGTTCCCGAGAGGCCAAAGAAGAGTGCTGAACCGTCCTCATTGGTGTTGGCTGAACAATGCATGGGAAGTAGTCCATCGGCTGGTAGAATATGGTTCATTATTGTGAAAATTGCCTTCTTTATCTCACCGGCATAGTGTGTTCCGCCGATTATCACCAAGCCACGGTCTAATGCCAATATTACAAACACGCCAGAGTTTGTCCCATCTTCACTGGGCGAGGCCTGCAATTCGGGTGCGTGTAGGATTGTGTATTGCGGCTGGTGTGTTGTGGCCTCTTCCTGATTAATCCTGACGAACATGTTGTGCATGAAGGCGGCATGCCAGGCCTTCTCAGTAACTAGTCTGACTGGCATCCTGTATCTTGGATCCGCGCCGCAGAAAGCATCCTTGACGAATACTTGGTCTGCTTTGTCTAGGTGATCACGGGTCTTCTTGAGGAGCTTGTCAAAGGAGGATGCTGGGATTGGCCTGTTGACGTCCCCCCACCAAACATCATCGGCCATTCCTGATTCATTTACTATGAATCGATCATTAGGGGACCTCCCAGTCCTCTCTCCAGTTGTGGCCAGTAGTACGCTGTGAGAAGTGAGAGTTGCCTCTCCCCTGTCTACTGCAATGCCATGCAACTCCTCCCAACCAAGGTTCCAATGGACCTTTCCACTTGGCTCGAGTCCATGAGAGCTTAGGGGGGTTGATGGATTTGAGGGTGGGGCCGACATGGTGGGGCCCTCCATGTCACCCGGCGATAGCAATTACCCTTCAAGGGTTACGGCTGTGGCGGTTCTCTAGAATTAAGAAAAATATGCTGAGAGGGGAGGGGCTGGGGATGCGGTTATTCCGGTAATGCCCCACGGGAGAGCGATGGAGCGCGATGACCCTGATGACGAAGTCATCCGCGAGAGGTCATTCAGAATTAGTGACCGGATAGAGGTAGGGGACATCATTCGGGGAACAGATGAAGCGCGAATCGAGGATGAGTCGGCCACTGAAAAGGAGAGAGACGAGGCAATCGGAGAAATCTTTGATCCATTTTCTGAGCCTGATTCGGATTCTCCGGGAGTTGTCAGTTCTGATGGCAGTGTTAAGTCAGCCCCGGATAGAGACGTAGTTACAGAAATTGCTGTAGAAGGCGAACGTAGGATAAATTGGGCCTTAATGGGATCAATGATACTAGTCTACAGCGCAATAGGAGTGCAAATAGGAGTGGTGATGGATCCGCTTCCAGCTGGAGTCTCACTGATAGTCCTAGCAGCTGTTGGCTTCGGACTAGGAGAAATTTGGATTCCTAAGAAGAGCATGAAAATCCTTGGAGTTACATGGGTCATCATTTCGATGAAGGTTCTGTATGGACTTGCCATAGAGTTGCAGAGATGGGACGTGATAGGGGTAGAGGGACTTGGAGCTCTATTGATTGGTCTTGTTGGCGTAAACGTGGCTGTTGCATATAGATACGACCACGATGCGATTGCGGCTCAGTCTACTCTTGTCCTACTTGCAATCGGGTCTACAGCGGGATCTCTTTTCGGACAAGAGGGAATTGCAGCAATGATTCTCCTCTCTACGGTTCTGATACACGGTCTGGCACTTCAAAGGATGTCAGGAAATCTTGCCGCATTGGGAATTGCAGCATCTAATTTGTGGATTGGAATGCACGCCACTACCAATGGATTCCAGATTGGCGAGTTGAGGATACTCCCCCTAGATTCCCCCCTTCTTCTGTTCACTTTAATGATGGCAGTTACTGCAGCGAATGCTGCGATGGCGTCCAAATTCTCTAGAGAAAAAAATTGGTTTTCTGATGCGGTGAAGGTAATGGGTCTTGGAAAGCCTGGACTTTGGGGAGTTTCTGTCTCAATGGGCCTCATTGGGGCACTTCTAGCAGTGGCCGCAAACAGGGACGATGTGGGTTACGCTCTAGGAATGGTTACCGTGTTGGGGGGTTCCTTTGGAGGCTCGTACCTTACCGTCAGGGGAGTTTCCCCGAAGAGAGTAGCGACCCCACTATTGTTCTCCTCCCTGATTCTAATGATCATGCTCGCGAACGGGAACCTGATTGATGATTACCTCTCGATTTCCGAATATGTTCTTTTCACAATCATTGGTACTGCAGTTACTGGTTTCGTAATCCTCAGGGATCAGGACATTGTTACTGACAGGGTCCTATGGGGGGGTTCTGTAGCGATACTGGTCCTGCTTGTGATTCTTGTTCCATCTGAGTCAGAGCAATCAGGGGGGGATGGTGGAGTGGTTCTTCTTTCCCTACTGTCCGTCCTACACATAGGTACAGCGATTCTGTCAGTGAGGAGGCAGTCTCCGTCTCTTGCAGGGGTCACGGTCCTACTACCATGGACCTGGATAGTGTTTGAAGAGGCTCTAGAGGAAGCAATTCGGACTGTCCTCGTAGCCAACGATCGTATTGATCCGGGGAGTGTGATTGAGGTAGATGTTGTACCACTAGCTGGCTACTTGATAATTTGTTCAATACTAATGGCAATTGTAAATGAGAGGCTTGGTTCCACCAATGTCAATCTCGCATCAAAATTCCTCGGGGTTTCCGAAATATCGGCATCCATTAGAGACTCTGGTGCCCTCCAGCTTTGGAGTCTGGGCCTGTGGATACCCATGATTACGACCGTTTTCATGGCGCAATTTGGGGGTTTCACTGCTCCGAGCCTGATGGTGGTGTGTAGCGTAATCTGGGTTCTGCATCTTGGGGCCCATGTCAGGGGGGTGAGAGTTGGTGGCGCGGGAATGATGATGCTCATCATTTTCACTAGTGCTGTGATTATTCAATGGAGGCACGGAATTGGAGAAGTACTGAGCGTTATTCTTTGTGTCCTTCTACTGTTATTGATTCAGTCTGAGGGGGAGATTGAAGATAGGAAATACACATTATCGATGGGGCTTATGAGCATCCCCTTCCTCATTTTCTTGTCTGGTAGTGAGCCATCGAGATTGTTGTCTCTTTCCGATTCTCTCCCCGAACTCGGTAGCGGTTTCGTGGCAGTGGCCTGCACGGCAGCCCTTCTGGGTGTTTATCTCCCGAGGGCCGGTAAGATCGAGGACTTACTCAAACCAGCTCTCGCATCTCTTTGGTTGATGGTGATTACCATCTCACTTACTTGGCAGATTGGAGACTCCTCGTCATTATACGCTTCTGTTGCAATATTCATTGTCGGTTCCATCTGGTTAGTCGCCAGGGGGGAGTTGCGAAGAGAGTTGAGATCTATTTCCGAACTAAGTAAGAGGAAGGAGCAGGCTGTGACTTCCTCGGGAGAGTCCACAATAATTTCAGGCGATGTAGGATCAATATCCGGTTTTGACCCGCAAATTGCTGCAATGATGGAGTCTCGGAAGAAGAGAAGGGAGCTCGCACCAGCGAAGGACCTAGAGGATCTCTACACCGCTGATGTCAGTCACCGACCTGTAATCGTGATCTCGGTAATGGTAGTCGTACTGGGTGCAAATGTGATTATCGGGCTGACCACTGGACCTAGCCCAGTCATCCTCCTTTCGTGTGGGGCATTCGTAACGGTTCTTGTTGCAATAGCAAGATTGAGGACCAAGGGGATGGATTTGGAGCTCCCCCACATTGGTGGAATAGAGGCTCCAATAGCTCTTGCAATCAGTGGGGTCGTTCTTGCTCACATCGCGTCTCTACTTGGCCCCGGGGGAAGCAACCAAGATCTACTCGGAATGGCTGTAGTGGTGGTTATTGTGGTAGAATTAGTAGTAATTTCACTATTCCAACAGAAAAACATGCTAGATAGGATCCCCGTTGCAATAGACTGGCTGATATTGCCCCTCTTGGTTGATCGTCTAATCGGTTCGTTGCTTTACGAATCATTGCCCTGGCCCCTCACTGTTGATCCGTTCTCAGGTGGGTCCTCATTGGAATGGGAGATTCCTCTTTTCTTACTGGAAGTTGTCCTGATAATTGCAGTTATTGCCGATTTCCTGATTGATGACTTGCGTAAATCAAAGGGAAGGAAGGACATGAAAGGGGGTGCTGGAAGAGGTGGTCGGGCAATTGCGGTTGTAATTCTCTCGTTTGGTCCCGCAGGAATCTTAGCGGTCGCTAGTGCAATCGTTCAGGGACTGAAGAGGGAGCAGCCGAGCTCGGTGGGAATCGCCATTCCCGGGATTGTCCTCGTAATGATCTCCACTAGCAATTGGGACGTGTGGTTTAACCCCCCCCTAGGCGCATCTAGCGCAACAATGGGAACGATTGCGATGCTGCTCTGCATATTGACCGTCCCAGCGAAGAAAGGTGAGTGGTCTGCCATGTTAGCTTCTAATGGTCATCTCCTGATTGTGGTTGGGTTGCTCGGGGGAGGAGTTGCGGTCCTCCTACCCGCTGCGCTCATCCTCATGTCAACCACGGTTTGGGTGGTTGGCATACTACAGCTCCGAAGAGGGTTACGAATTTGGGGATTAGCTGACTTGATATTGGCTATATTGACCGCTTTTGTGTTCTTCGGTGGCGTTCTGACCAATCCTGCATTCTTACTTGGTGGGCTGATCATTGTGGCAATCGAGTTGGGAATAGTGTCATGGCTGGGAATAACTTACGAAAAAGAGCTAGTGAGGGACTAGTTCGCTGAATGTTGGATACTAATCAATCGTTTATTTCTTCAAACCAACTAGGCCAACGTTGATGGCAGAAGATGTTGGCAAATGAATCATGACGCGGTCGTGGATATCGGACACTCCCGACGAAGTCGAGCATCCCCCCGTACCACTGGGCATCAATGAGATGGCTGTTCCGAGGGCGGCCATTCTCCTTTCACTATCTACGATACTGGTCATATTGCTATCCACTGCCTGGATAGGCATTAGCGCATACAGCTTCATGAATCAACTTGAGGACTCATTTGGGTCTGTTGACGAGTCTATGCTGGAAATGGATGGGAGGTGGGCTTGGGAGGTAGACCTTCTTTTCGACACCTGCGATTCCAGGGAAGGGGATTGGGATTGGCCGGAGAATCTTTCCTCGCAGGACGACATTTTCCTGTATCCCGGTGAGTTGCGGTGCGACTGGGAGCACCAGGGATCTGGTGACAGGGCATCTGTAGCGGTGTACAATAGGGGAAATCAGACTCTTGATCTGCTTCTTGAGATAGAGGGAGCGAACGTACTATTCTCGAACTCGGACGACACTCAAATGCTGATTAACGAGTTTCAGGGCAATGACTCCATAATCCTAGAGATAGAGCTTACAGAAAACATTGACGAGGGCTCTTTCTCCATTGTTGCTTCCCATGTTGCTTTGGTTTCCGCTGAGGTTAAGCTGGATGTTACGGTTTTCAAGGGAGTTGAGGAACGGGAGTTGCATTCACAGGACGGAGATAGCCTCCAGGTTCACTACAGGGTGTGGGACGCGGACACTGATGAGCTATTGGATGAAGGGGACCTCCCAGTGACCGCAGGGGATGACTCGAACTATATCGATGGTTTTGGGTGGTCTGCTATAGGACTAGACATAGGTTCTGATAGGGGCGTGATTCCGGGTGTTGATACGGGTACCAGTCATGTGACTCTATTGCCTCCCAGCATAGCGTATGGTGGGTCAGATGGTCATCAACTCCAAAATTCGTGGCTTAGATTTGAGCTGGAAGTTACTACTTTTGTTGGCGTCTAATGAGTAATGAGAAGGGGTTCAATACAATGTCTGAAGAAAATGGCCATGCATCGGTTATGCCCTCCCCTGAAGTGGCAAAGGAAGCGGGGAGGCGTGCGAAAGCAAAATCGTCACGAAAGGGAGACCCTTCTTTCCACATGACGGAAAGAATGAGGAGGCTTTCTACGCCATGGGGTGTGGCATTAGCGAGAGCGGGGCAGATAGATCCTAATTCGCTTGGACCGGGGGTAATAGCCGATGTTGCAACGGGTTCTGGGATTCAGCTAATTGCTTACTCGAAGATTCTCAAGAGGCCCTCATTGGGCGTAGAGATAGATGGAAACGTGGCTGTTCTATGTGCTGCAAACATGTTCGTAGCAGCGGAATCCGATGATGTCCAGAGGTCAATGGACAGGATAGTGATCGGAGATGGTTCAGATGCTGAGGGGGTGATGACTGAGTATTGGTCCAGCCTCAGGGAAGCAGGAACCAGGGCCCACCCACCAGTGGCCATGCTGCATCTTGATCCTGCGAGGCCAATGGATGCACAGAATCACCACATTGACGAGATGGAGCCGTCACTGGGACCCGTGCTAAGTTCATGGAGAGATTACCTGGAGCCGGGGCCGAACGGACCTTGCGTCCTTCTAGACCTATCTCCAAGGCTTGATGATGACCAACAGTCTATGGTCGATGCCACGATTGAGACTTCTTTCCCGGGAATAAGGAGGACATGGGAGTGGCTCAGTCAAGGAGGTGGACGTGTGGATCGCCTGTCCGTCTGGTCCGGTTCTCTATCCTCAAAGAGCCCTAGGAGGTGCGTTAGAATGGGAACGAAGAAGATCATGGCAGTCATAGAGGGTAAGCCATCTATTCCTTTGGCTTCGGATCTTAGTGAGCCCCCCCCTTTCGGATCTTGGATTTCAATATTGGATCCCGTACTCCTAGAGAGTGGCTTACAGGACAACTGGATCGAGTCAGCATTGGGTGGAAGAGGAGGGCGGACTTGGCTTAGGACGAATGGAAGAAGGCCGATGCTAATACACACGGAACCCCTAGCCGATGACGACAATGTGATGGGTTTCGTAGTTGCAACCGGACAAGTGGTTCAGCACAGACTATCCCCCCCAGAGCTTCACAGCATTGACTTGACAGCCGCTTCATTGGCGAGAAATGGAATTGGGAGCATCACCCTAAGATGCTCGCTTGATCCTGAATTGCACCCTACCTTGCAAAGGCGTTTGCACAAGGCCATGAGGGACATCGAAGGTGATCGTTCTTTCATGGCTGATGTCCAACTATCCAGAGGGGGAAGCGGACACACTGTGTATTTAATCTGCAGAGAGCCTTAATTTCCGCCCCTATGGGGCGTCCAATCGGTTCAAATAGGGAAGGTTGGTCGCCCGGATGCCTACTGGGCCACTGGGTAACCGGTGAACACGGGAGAACCGTAACATGACGACAATAGATGAAACCCAACTGGGAGATGACTTCTCTTACATCATAAGAATAGCCGATACGGACGTAGACGGGCTGCGAAAGATTTCCGTCGGTCTGTGCTCGATTAAGGGAATTGGGATGAGAACTGCTGACATGATATGCAAGATTTCTGGCATTGACGGCAGCAAACTTGGAGGTCACCTCACTGACGAGGAGCAGGACAAACTTCGAGCGTCCATAGGCGACTACGCAACAGAGATGCCTTGGTGGTTGATGAACAGACAAAGGGACCTAGAGTCGAATGAAGACGCTCATATTGTGGCAATGGAGGTCACAATGACACTCAAGGATGACGTTGCCAGACTTGCAGGGATTAAGACCTACAGGGGAATAAGGCACAGGAGCGGCCACAAGGTACGTGGCCAGAGGCTTCGAAGCAATGGAAGAAGGGGCGGGGCACTGGGTGTCCAGAGGAAGAAGTGAGGTGATTAGATGGGAGATCCTAAGTTTGCAAGACCAAAGACACAGACGCCAACACATCCTTGGAAGCAGGCCCGAATTGAGGAAGAGCATGCTCTCAAAGAGAAGTACGGCCTGAAGAAGGTCGGAGGAATGAGAGAAATCTGGAGGGAGAAATCCGCCCTCAGGAGACATAGGAACCAGGCTATGAAGCTGATTGGCAGGGTCGATACCTCTGAAGGCCACTACTCTAGGGAAAAGGGCGACTTGCTCGCTTCGCTCACTAGGAAGGGGCTTCTTTCAGATGGATCGAGCTTGGATAACATTCTACAGATTGACGTTGAATTGATGCTTGCGAGAAGGCTTCAATCGCAGGTTTACTACAAGGGACTTGCTCCTTCTATGAGGGCTGCAAGGAATCTTATCGTCCACGGACACATCTCCATTGGAGATCAGAAAATGACTGTCCCTGGGTATCACGTCTTGAGGGAGGAAGAGGAGATGCTTCGTTACACTAGCGGTTCGAAGTACGAGAACCCGAGCCACCCCTTCAGGGAGGAGTTGGAGAAGCTGAGGGCCACGGTTGACACGTCAGAAGAAGAGGCCTCGGAAGTAGGTGGACCAGTTCAGGTAGCTGGTGACTTTGTTGAAGATATCAAGGCGGCAGAGGCAGATGCTCCAACAATCGAGGACACCATTCCAGGAGGTGACAACTGATGGCTCACAAGGCAGTTCTACACATCTACACAACGCACAATAACGTGCTTATGACGGCTACAGACCTCACAGGATCAGAAACTATCTGCAAGGTCTCCGGGGGGATGGTTTCCAAGGGTGGTTCTGAGAAATCTAGCTCATTCGCATCAATGAGGGCAGCCGAGAGAATGGCTGAGATGCTCTTTGAGAAGGATTTCAATCAAGTGATTGTGAAGTACAGGGGGGCTGGTGGAAACCGTTCTCACAGTGCTCCGGGGGCAACTTCTGCTATCAGAGCACTGACACGTGCTGGAATGAAAATCACAAGGATAGAGGATGTCACTCCCATACCCACTGATGGTACCAAGGCAAAGGGAGGACGACGCGGTAGGCGCGTTTGAGGTGATTGAAATGGTTAAGGCAAAAATTCTGAATGAAGATGAGGAGAAAATCAAGGTGCTCCTAACAGACACCGACCGCGCTTTCGTTAATGCGATTAGGAGGACTTTGATGTCGGACACGCCAAAGATGGCGATCGATACGGTTAGATTCGTAAAGAAGACTGAGGAAGATGGGGATGGTATACTCTGGGAAACCGATGGGCCACTTCCTGATGAGGTGATTGCTCAGAGGCTAGCAATGGTTCCAATCCCAACTAAGCATGATGAGTTCTACTTCCAAGACGAGTGCCCCAACTGCTCGGAAATGGTAGAGGAGGACAGGGGGTGCGCTAGTTGCACAATGCTGTACTACTGCCAGGCAAGGGGTTCTGAGGAGGGGACTTGGGTTACCGCTGGGGATCTTAACTTCCTTGGGGACGCCGATGGTTTCATTCCCTCAAAGTATCAACCCATACCCATTACCAAGCTCTTGAAGGGGCAGATGATCGAGTTCTCTGCCACAGCAGTAATGGGACGTGGCAGGGATCACGTGAAGTGGTCCCCAGTAAGCGGGGTCACATTCAATCCACGGCAAGTCGGTGTAATCAATGTGAAATCCAGATCTAAGGTTCTATGGGACTTGGGCCTAAATATCAAGGCCAAGGACTTCAAGGATGGGCGACTAGAGGATATTGAGATGGTGGAGACCTTGAGGTCGGATCTCAATCACGTTGGTTCGGGAACAGAGGAGTCTAGAACATTCAAGGACGCAGTGGAGCTGGAAGACGTTCCCGGCGAGTTCATCCTTCAGTTCGAAACCGATAGTTCGATGACTCCAAGAGTGGCCTTTGAAATGGCTATAGCTGAGCTTTCTGGAAGGTTTGGCGGCATCCAAGAAGACCTGAAAGCAGTTCTCTGAATTAGATACCATTTTATTTCCCTGTTTTTTACAGGGATGTAGTATGACGGGCATCCTGGGACGCGGAGAGTGTGGGTCACACGTGACTCTTCTTTTTTCGATAGACGATGATTCGGAAGATCTCGTTCAACAGGGTAGCCTTGGCTCTGGACTGTGTCTCGAAGCTGGTTCAGAGGTGGTGGCCAGGGGTTGGGAGGGAGATGGGTCCCTCTCAATCAGGTTCCTAGGGAGAGGGGGTGAAGAGAGCTTGTACGAAGAAGTGGTTAGTACACTATCAGAATTCGTTCCCGAAGTAAATGAGTTTGATTGGGAGATTACAGTCAAACTGAAGGTTCCCGTTGGACAAGGATTTGGGATGTCCGCTTCCGGGGCAATCTCGGCGACGATGGCAATGCAGCGTGCCATGGGAATGCCTTACGAGGAGAGTCTGAGAAGATCTCACCTAGTGGCGCATATCGTGGACAGGAAACAGTCTAGCGGATTGGGAGACGTTTCTGCGCTTTCCACCGGAGGAGTAGAGTTACGTCTTTCACCAGGTTCTCCGTATAACGGCCACCTATTGGAAAATGGTCCTGGAGAGGCCGTTGGCTGGTCAAATGGAATGGAGGTTGTCCTAGCTTGGGGGGAAGGTTCGGGAAGTCATACATCAACCTACATCGACGACCCAGATTGGAAGGTTTCCATTTCTTCTGCTGGCAACGAGCAGTTGGCCATTCTTTCAGAAGGTGAGTGGAACAATGGCAAATGGCCCGAACTCATCGAAGGCGCGATTAGGTTCTCACAAATGAGCGGACTTAGTGATGAGTCCGGGAGATCTTCGGTTCTGGATAGGGCAAGAAGTGCAATTTCAAGATGCGGGATGGGTGGTCTGGTAGTACCACTTCTATGTATGCTTGGTGAAAGCGTTGTAGTTGTTCCTTGTAGTCTGGAAAATATTGACCTTGAATTGGGTGGGCTGCTTTCATCGATTGAGGAAGAGGGCCTCTCAGGATGCATCACAAGAGTCAATGAGTCATCATGAGTTCTTTGACTTCTCATGGAACTCGTCTAACAATGTGAGGTCCAATGGGCTAGCATCCAACTGCTCTGCCCCCATAATTCTCAATCCGCCACAGAATCCGTGCCTGTATACTATGGCTCCATGGCCATATTCGGCGACATATCTGTCAACTTGCTTCTGTGTCTTCTTCCTAGGGAATTTTAGATCCGCTCCGAAGAAGTGCTTTGCGTCAATCCATGCACAGGGAACGCCATTTATCCGTACATCATCAATCATCAGTAAGTCTGGAGTTATGATTGCCCTTCCTTCTGCCTTCTTCTGCTCTGCCATTAGTTCGTCTTGAGTTCTGTATCTAACACCTATAGAATCAAAATAAGCATAGAGTACATCCTCGAAGACCATTGAAGCCTGATGAGTTTCGTCTTGATTGACTGAGCTTACTCTGTCCAAAGATTCGGCTAGTTCGAACTGTTCGCGGTCCCTCTTCTTGAGTCTCGATGGCTCCTTCAATGACTCCTTAATCCTGTTCTTGGACCAGCCCCTTCCTGTTAGAATGGCTCTGAATGTGTTAACCGGGGGAGCATCGAACCTTGTGGAGAGAGCGATGACGTCCTCGCCAGAGTCGTAACGCCGGTTGAGTTCGTTTGATCTTCTCATCAGTTTGTGGTGTGAGTAGACGCTCTTCTCCTGATTCAATGCGTTCCTCAATGAAAGGGCTTGCTCAAGGGAGATTGGGATGTCTGAGATCTGATCGGCTATCTCATCGACCCTCTCCTGGGGGAGAAATCCGAACTCGCCACGACGCATGATTATCTCGCCGGCCTGCTTCTGAACTTCCTTTGGAACTTCGTTCAGGGGCCAATTTACTTCGATTGTCTTTGGTGGGGGGTCTATCTCAGAGGGAAAACCGATCGGGGGTGGATTTGCTTTGAATCTGGCCAGTGCCCTCGTCACAGAATCTGGTTGCTTGTCAGCCACTTGCTCCTTTGGGGCGTTCCCCCCGCCCCCGGATTTACGACGACCTCTTCGACGACCTCTTCGTCTTCCGTCACTCTTCTCTTCACTCAACAGGTCTTCGAGCCGAAGGAGCACCATGAACCCACCGTGTGAGTAACTGTTCGCCACAAACTGTTTATTCATCGGGATAAGTTATTGGAACGCTATACCCGGCTCCAGTGGGAAGGCAATCCGTGCCTTGCCTGCTACGTCTTCACCTTCTCCGACTGGATAGACGCTGACTAGTTCGACGTTGAGAGCATCTGCTAGAAATTGCGTATTAGATGACAGGACCTCGGTCTCATTCAATCCGGAGTTGATCAGGGAAATGTCCCCCTCTGGCCATGTGTGTATCCTTCCCCTCTTCTTCTTACTGCCAGCTGTGAGGGCCATCCAAGTCTGGAAAATCTCGCCTCTCAAGGCCTCATTCTCGAATATTGCGAGAGATCGGACGTGGGACTGTCCGTTCGCCTTGAAGTCGAATCCTTCTGATTCGAGCCTTAGTGACTCTCTGGCCAAATCTGACTTCCATTGGGCCGCTGTCTGAATCACGACGCTGTTGATTCCCCCCTGCGAATGCTTCTCGGCCATTGACCTCAGATTCCTAGCGCTTGAAATTACGTTTCTTAGATATCTCTCTCTAGCTAAGACCTGGATGTCTTCTGAGGAGGTTCCGGACCCTTCCATTACGTGCATTGCCAAGAGGTCCTCACCACCCATCTGACTCCAGAACTCCTCTGCAATGTGAGGAGTTGCGGGTGCGAGCATGGGAACCCATGCTCTGAGGAAGTCGGAAGCGGCGTTGCCATCAGAACCTCCTCTCCTCCTGTACCAGTTCCAGTCAGAAAGCATCTCGAAATGGCTAATCATCACCCCTTCCCTCAATGAGACGTTGGCCATGGCATCCCTCCATGAGTCTTGATTGGCTCTGACTCTGGCCCTGAGCCACTCGTCAATCTCAGAGGGGTTTTCTTGCATCGATTGTGCTGATTCGAATGCTTCGACGATTGCAAACATCTGCCTGTGATTGCCCTCGAGGGCACTGTCAGACCAGTCCATTCCTGCCTCTGGATTAGCTCCAAAGAGGATGAAGAGTCGTACAGTGTCAGCCCCGTACTTTGCTATCATCTCCTCGGGACTTACAGTGTTCCCGAGTGATTTGCTCATTTTGGCTGATCTTGAGGACAATGTCAATTCACAAGAGGGGCAGTCACCACCGAAGTGGTCGATGTGATACTCTGTGTTGCAGTCAGCACAGAAGGGTGCAGGGGCATTTAGCATGCCCTGGCAGACGAGTCTCCCGAATGGCTCCCCAACCTCGTTCATCGAGTGGTCCCTAGTGGCCTTTGTGAAGAATCGCGCATAGAGCAGGTGCATCACGGCATGCTCAATACCTCCGATATAGAGATCCACGCCACCATCCATCCAATAGTCAACTGCTTCCCTGTTGAACGGGGACTCGTCGTTATTGGCATCGCAGAATCTCATGAAGTACCACGATGAGTCATAGAAGGTATCCATGGTGTCAGTCTCCCTCTTGGCCATTTCACCGCATGTTGGGCATGGGACGTTGACGAAGGAGTCGTGCGACTCAAGCGGATTTCCCTTCTGATCTTCAGTGAATTTCACATCCAGGGGGAGTTCTACTGGCAGATCTTCTGAGGGGACAGGCACAATTCCGCACTTCTGACAGTGAATCATAGGGATGGGGGTGCCCCAGAACCTCTGGCGACTCAGCAACCAGTCCTTCAATCGGTATTGCACCGTTCCATGGCCCGTTCCCTCGCTCTCCAAAGCCGAAATTACAACTCCCTTGGCACTGTCGCCGATGAGTCCGTCAAATCCGTCTCTGGTGGAGTTGACCATCGGCCCGTACCCATCAAAGGCCATGGATAGTTCGGCTTCGGGATCGTCGCCTTCGGACTCCACCAATACACGTCTGATCTCCAGCCCATACCTCTTGGCGAAATCGAAGTCCCTCTGATCATGCCCGGGTACTGCCATGACAGCCCCTGTCCCATAAGATGCTACAACGAAGTTTCCAGCATATATTGGAACCCTCTCGCCACTGAGGGGATTAACGGCATACCTGCCTAGGAATACCCCCTTCTTCTCCTTGAGCATATTGATCCTCTCGAATTCGGACATCCTAGTGCACTCATCGAGTAGCTCCCTCCAACCCTCTTCCCATTCGGTTCCTACGCAGAGTTCCCCGCAGAGTTCGTGTTCCGGGGACAGGGTGATGAACGTGACACCGAAAATTGTGTCCGGCCTTGTTGTGAAGGCCCCTACCACCGAGTCTGAGCCGTCAATCTTGAAGTCTATGTGGGCTCCGTGAGACCGTCCTATCCAATTCCTCTGCATGGCCTTCACGTTCTCCGGGAAGGATATGTTCTCGAGTTCGTCGAGGAGCTCGTCTGAGTAGTCGGTCATCCTGAGGAACCACTGCGACATGTCCCTCTGTACTACCTCGAGACCACATCTCCAACAGCGGTTGTTCTTGACCTGCTCGTTAGCAAGCACGGTATCGCAATCCGTGCACCAGTTGACTGGTGCTGTCCTTCTCTCGACTAGCCCGCTTTCATTCAACGTTAGGAACATCTCCTGGTTCCACCTGTAGTAGTCGACGTCGGAGGTTGCTAGGAACCTCCTCCAATCGTACGAGTACCCCATCCTCTCCTGATCGGCACGAATGCTGGATATGTTTCGGTGGGTTACGTTGTGTGGATGCCCCCCCTCCTTCTTCGCTGCGTTCTCTGCGGGCATGCCGAACGAGTCGTAGCCCATAGGATAGAGCACGTTCCTGCCCATCATCCTCTGGAACCTTGCCATTGCATCGCCTATCGAGTAGTTTCTGACATGACCCATATGCATGTGGCCGGATGGATATGGGAACATCTCGAGGCAGTAGAACTTCTCCTTCGTGCTGTCTACCTCTGCCTCGAATGCCTTCGAGTCGGACCACGCCTTCTGCCAGCGCGTCTCTATTTCTTGGGCATCATAGTCCATTTTTTCACTCCATTGGGGCTTCTAAGGGAGCCATCAGGCTCCCCGTAGAAGCAGTAGGCTGGCCAGCAGCCCGCCTTGCAGGGTGTATGAAGCGGGCTTTCGTGCCACGTATCGCGACTCGGACGTTCTGCTTTGAAGCCTGCCCCGAGAGTGGGGGTCCGCCACACCTATGGGAGATGGTTACGTCGGAGTCTTGATGCTGAGTGACGGGGAGTTCGACAAGAGGGTCGGAGATGACGGGGTCGAAGTATGGGTAACGCAGATGGGCGGTTACATGAACATGAACACCGCTTTCATCGACAGGGAGTCAGGAATAGTGGCGATAGTGGATCCTTTCGACTCGGAAAGGTGGGTCGAAGCTCTTTCCGAGGAAAGCCTCTCACCTACGCACCTACTGTACACACACACTCATCGTGACCATGTCGCTGGATACTCCTCGATGATGTCCCTGGTTCCGGATGTGGAGGTTTGGGGCCACGATGAGGCAAGGGTTCCCGGATTACTCGGACATGTCGTGTTCAAGAAGGTCGACTTCACGGACACTTGGAGCAACGAACCGGACACCACCGTTGAGTGGTCTGCAGGTTCAATCACCCTCGGAGCGACACATTCACCAGGGCACGCCCCAGGGCACGTCACCCTGCACGGACATGGGGTCTATCACGCGGGAGACCTGCTATTCACCAACGGGATGGGTAGGGTCGACCTGCCTGGTAGCGACCCACGGGCACAATGGATGAGCATACGTCATGCAAAGGGGCTACTGGAGGGTCTGCCAAGAGACTGGCGACTGATTCCCGGACACCGGTATGACTGGATTGACGGAAGCACTCCCGACTGGGTGAGCGTTGGAGAGGTCCTTCAGCACAACTACGCCCTTAACTCGCCTGCTTTGGAAAGGACGGGGTGACTCGGTGGAAGGACCCTTGCCCGCTCCCTCCGAAGAGGGGATATCGATCGAGGCTCACAAGAGGCTCATCGCATACAGCATCGGTCCGCAGGACATCGACCTGACATTCAGGAACAGGGTGGCTCACGAGAACGGATGGGACACCGGGATGGCAGAGAGGGCGGTCCAGGATTACAAGAGATTCGCATACCTATGCGCTCACAGCCCGACCCCCTGCACACCATCAATGGAGATAGACCAGGTCTGGCACATGCACATGACCTACACCCATGACTACTGGGGGAGGTTCTGCCCCGACTTACTCGGATACCAGCTTCACCACGGTCCCACCGAGGGGGGCGAGGAGGAAGACGAGAAGCACGTCGAGCAGTACGATTACACGCTTGAATACTACGAGAAGGTATTCGGTCGGCCCCCATCAAGCGACCTATGGCCTTCTTCTGAGAAGAGATTCTCCTCTTTCCCACACCTGCGATGGGTGAATCTCTCCGAGTACTCGATAACCCCGAAGTCGAGGATTTACCTAGCAATGATGATGACTGCCGCAGTCTTCTTTATGTTGGGAACTCAACTGCCTGTTTGATATGAGACACGTCATAATCTCATCGATCGTAGTTATACTTCTATCAAGTTCCGTTGCTGGTGAGTTGGGATCGAATAATTTCCCGCCTCAGCCAGAAGGGGAGTGGTATGTCTACGACGTTGCGGGAGTCATCAGCGACGAGACCGAGGCGGAGTTCGAGGAGGAGCTGATTCGTATCCACGAGGAATACGGGGTATTGGTGAGGCTTGTCACTATAGAGGAAATGTGGAACTATGGGGTGAAGACATGGCAAACTTCCGAGGACTTCTTCAGCGACGATGAAGGATACGCCCGGCAGATGTTCCAGCACTACGGGATGGAGGGAGGTGCGGAGCCCAGCATGATGATCGCCCTGTCAACTGGGGACCGTCAGTTCAAGTTCGTCATGCCTGACATGCCCGCACTGAACCAGAGAATATCGGGGGACGTCTTCATCAATGGAGCGTGGAGGCTTAGCGATGCCGCTGATCACTATGAAGGGGATTTGGGTTGGGGTGAAAATACCGTCGGGATGTACTATGGTTACGACAATTGCGAATGGGGCGAGCCGACGGACACGTGGTATCTGGAAGTGGGCTACGACCGCGTTGAAGCGTGGGAGTGTACTTGGGATGGTACTGATCCCTGGCTACATACTGATATCTGGGGCTACTGCGAGGACAGGGGGGGAGAGTGGCAGTGGTACTGCTATAACCATCCTTGGGTGGTTAAAGAAGACTGGAACCATGTTTACAAATATGATGGCGCGGGACCTGAAAACGCAAACGGGACCCTCTTGGACATCAATAACGAATACACAAGAGGGAATATGTGGGAAATAGCCCTGTCAAAATATGTCAACAGAGTTGACGACATAGTGGGGCCAGAGCCGTGGCACTGGGGGGTTCACTCCGGAGTCTACTCAATTGGCATTCTAGGAGCGGCATTACTTGTCTCAAGGATCAGGAAGGCGAATGGCTTCGACGTGAATTACATGGATAGGGTTCGGTGGGCAGAGGAACGGCTGGGGTTCGCATACGCGAGAAGAAGGGGCATGCTGTCTCTCAAGAGCCTGAATGGGGAGCCCGACGGCACTGTTTTCGAGAAGGTGAGCGACCAGATAGATGGGCTGACCAAGGCAATCACCGGGGAACTGCGAGAGATTGACGGTAGCCGGGATTTGTACAAGAGTTGTGCTGAGCTCAACAAGAGGGGCGATGACGTTGGGATTCCCGAAGAGGTGCAATTGATCGATCTGGACCTGAAGGAGGAGTTCAGGACAATCCGGGAATTCGGCGACACTCGAGACAGTCTCAACTCGGTTCTCATGATTTGCCTGATTCCCATATATTTCTCACTGATCTACCTCGGCCTGAGCATGGTTTCTTACCACCCATTCACTTTGGGCGACTGGCTCCTGGACGATCCTTGGTTGGTGTTTAACCTGGGCAATGAATTAGTCGGTGTCATAGTAATCGGTTCCAGTATCGGCCTATTCCTCCTGTATGGGATCTGCGCATGGTCGATTCCGACTGTGGTCATGAAATACGCAGGGGTTCGCTCTCCCCTATTCCCATTCTACAGGCCCCAACCGACTGCTCGGGTGGTCGATTACAGCAACGTGATTATCCCTGTGGCTGTTGGGTCCTATCTGATCGGCGATGTCGTCGCAGGCGGATACGTGGTCACCAGCGCGGGTTTCGACGAGCACGGGAACGAGATATACGAATCCAGCATACCCGTCAGCAGCAGCGGTGGCGGTGGTGGCTGCGGCGGTGGCGGCTGCGGCGGTGGCGGCTGCGGCGGTGGCGGCTGCGGCGGTGGCGGCGGATTCTAGGAGTCCTTCCTGCCCCTAATCTTGGCAATCATCGAGCCTATGGTGGCGAGGTATATCTTGTTCCTCCACAGCCAGGAAACCAGCTTGAAGGCGCCTTTCACTCTGCCCATGCTCATTCCGCCTTGTCTTCCCTGGATAGGCTGACGCCCATCTTGCTAGCTGCTCCCTTGACCGTGCCCTTGGGCATATCGCCCTCCTGCTCGAGCGCTGAGAGGGCGGCTAGGACTATGCTCTCGGTGTCTATCTCGAAGAACCTCCTGAGGCTCTCCCTCGTGTCCGAGCGTCCGAATCCGTCAGTTCCAAGAACCACGTAGCGGCCCCCTACCCATCTGTGTATCATCTCCGGCACAGCTGCGATGTAGTCCGATACTGCGACGGTCGGAGTATCATCGCCGAAGCATTGCGATGCGTATGGGGCCCTCGTGTCCTGGGGGTTGAGCCTGTTGTGCCTCTCCGAGTCCAAACCGTCCCTGCGTAGCTCCCCATAGGATGTGACTGACCATACCTCGGAGGAGACTCCATGCTCGGATTCCAGAGTAGATGCAGCCTCGCGGGCATACTGGAGCATTGGCCCCGACCCGAGTATCCTGACTGATGGCGCCTCTGGGTTTTCCAGTTCCTGCACCTTGTAGGCGCCCCTGATTATCCCCTCGTCCGCTCCCTCCGGCTTTGCGACCTGCTGCTGGTTCTCGTTGTACAGCATTATGTAGTGGATGACATCTAGGTCCCTGCCCCACATCTCGTCGATCCCATGACGGATTATCGTTGCGAGTTCGTAGGCATATGCGGGGTCCCATGCGCGGCACCCGGGGACGGTGGACGCGAAGAGAAGGCTATGCCCGTCTTGGTGCTGCAGACCCTCCCCGTTCAGAGTGGTCCTGCCGGCCGTTGCGCCCATGAGGAACCCCCTCGCTCTGGAGTCGGCGGCTGCCCATACCTGATCGGCAATCCTCTGGAAGCCGAACATGGAGTAGAATGTGTAGAAAGGCAGGGTAGGGGCCAAGGAGTGGGAGTAGGACGTGGCTGCTGCTGTCCATGTGGCCATGGAGGTGGCCTCGGCGATTCCCTCCTGGATTATCTGTCCGGACTCGGACTCCTTGTAATTCATCAGCATCTTGTGGTCGACCGGGGTGTAGTTCTGACCCTCTTGGGAGAATATTCCAAACTCGCTGAAAAGTGGATCCATGCCGAAAGTCCTGCCCTCATCGGGGATGATCGGGACTACCCTAGAACCAATATCGGACTTGAGCAGGTTCCTCAGGAGCCTTACGAAGACCATGGTCGTTGAGACAAGTTGCCCCACCCTCGTTCCCTCGTCGAACTCTGAGAAGGTGGATGCATCTGGAATTTCTATGTCAATGGGAGGGGATCTCCTGGATGGGAGGTATCCCCCCAGTTCCTGTCTCCTCTTCTTGATGTACTCGACCTCGTCTGAGCCTTCCCCTGGATGGTACAGGGGGCTTTCCTCGAGGGCTTCGTCACCTATCGGCAGTTCCAGGGAGTCCCTGTATGCAATCAGGTCATCCAAGGTCATCTTCTTCTTCTGGTGCGTTGAGTTCCTTCCTTCGAAGGAGTCTATTCCCCAGCCCTTCACAGTGTGGGAGAGAATCACCGCAGGTCCATCCGCCGCCTCTGCCGCTTTGTAGGCCGCGTACACCTTGCGAGGATCATGCCCCCCTCTCCGGAGGTTCTCTATTTCTCCATCACTCAGGGATTCCCCAATAGATTCTAGTTGTTCGTTCCCTGAGAAGAATTCCGTCCTGAATTCAGAAGGAGGAAGTGTGCTCATCCTCTGCCAGTCCCCATCTGTGATGCCTTCTATTCTGGCTAGTACCGAACCCATGGAGTCCTGGTTCATTATTCGGTCCCAACCTGAGCCCCATAGGACCTTGATGACTGTCCATCCAGCTCCACGATAGAGTCCCTCTAGCTCCTGTATTATCTTCGCGTTCCCCCTGACTGGCCCGTCGAGGCGCTGAAGGTTGCAATTGACAACGACGATTAGGTTATCCAGATTCTCTCTGCCGGCGATTGCGATAGATGCAATTGACTCGGGCTCATCCATCTCGCCATCCCCTAGGAATGCGAACACACGGCTTTCGGAGGTATCAGCTAGCCCCCTGTGGTGCAGGTACTTCCAGAACCTTGCTTGCATGACGGCAGCTAAGGGGCCGAGCCCCATTGAGACGGTGGTGTACTCCCAGAATTCGGGCATGAGCCTGGGATGAGGGTATGAAGAGAGTCCGTCGGAGAATGCCTCTTGACGGAAGTTGACCAACTGTTCTCTGGATACCCTTCCCTCCATGAAGGCCCGGGCGTATATGCCCGGGCTGCCATGTCCTTGGATGTATATCGCATCCCCAATGCCGTTGCTTTCCTTACCCCTGAAAATGTGATTGAAGCCCACCTCGTATAATGTGGAGCTGGATGCATATGTCGAGATATGCCCGCCAATCCCGTCTATTCTCCGGTTCGCATCTGAAACCACCACAGCTGCATTCCACAGTATCATGTTCTGAATCCTTTCCTCCATCTCTAGATCGCCCGGGTATGGTGGCTGCTGTTCTATTGCAATCGAATTGAGGTAAGGGGTCCTAGATGGCGGACGGATTGGGATGTCTAAGTCGCCTGCCTCAGACATCAATTCGTGAAGGAGGAGTCTGGCCCTCTCGACCCCATGTGAGTCGACCACCGAGCGTAGCGACTCCAGCCACTCATCGGTCTCCTCGGGATCGAAGTCCGGTAATCTGGGACGTGTTCTTGGGCCTGTCATCTCGAACTCCTGCCCCTATGGGGCAGGCTTCCCACACCCAGTGGTTTATTCAATGTTCGATAGCAAAGGGACGTGTTCAGGGCGTTCCCCTGTTAGGACCGACCGTGATAACGTGGCATTCGTGAAGAGTTCTTACTCCGGCCACAGTTATGGACGAGTCACCCTCGATGCACCGTTGCCCGGACCACTTGGTGACGGTCTTCATCACCGTGCTCTTTCCTGCAGGATTAAGCGGATCAACCTTCAGTTCGACACTGACGTCCTCCAGTTCTCCAAGCCACGAGAGCGCTGCCTCTATCGAACGGCTAGCAATTCCATGTTGCTGCTCAGAGCTTCTCACCCAATAACCCAGATTCCAATTTGCTTTACCTGACCTTGTTACCCTATCAAAACCGATAATTCCGAGAATGTAGTCATCCCAAGGCCTAATCATCACCCAATGATGGAGGAGCCCCGACCTTCCCATCCTCTCCGTCTCAGATAGGAATTCTCTGATTTGTCCATCAACATCCTGGTCTGGGATTATCCATGGCATGGCTCTGCTGACCTCAGGCCAAGTCTCCTCATACGCCTCTATTATTTCCGATGCACGGAGGCTAGAAGCGGGCCGGAGAACGAGATTTTCATCGACTCTGATCGTCGAAGTGGCACGTCGTAACACATGCCTGCGGACGAGTACTGTTGCATCAGTACTCCGGATGAGTGTGCCTCATGGTCGGAGCTTTGATTTTGCATTTGAGACATTAGAGTCTTCAGGATATGTCTCCGATGCGACGTCTAGTAGCCTATCTACGGCCTGTACCCTTCCTATCCTCTGGAGAAGTGCTCCAATCGGATAGACTAACTTGGTTCGGTCTCCAAGATGTGGGCCTACCTCGTCCAAAATCACTGTGGCTTGGGCTATGTTCTTTGATCTAGCTGCTTCCATGGCCGATTTAACCATCTGTGCGACCTTTCTTCCTGGCCACATTTCCTGCTGCGCCCATGGCCATATATTCTCAATCTCTGGCTCTTCTGGAATCTTATTTTCCCTTAGGAATGTTAGATTGGGAGGAGGCGGGATTGGCATAGGAGGCTGGTCCTCGTCCACTTCTGGGACGATTATTGGTGGCCTTGGGGGTGGCAAGTCAATGGGAGGCGGGAGTATTGGCTTCTCTGGCTCTGGCTCTGGCTCTGGCTCGAGTTCCGGGGGAGACTCTAGTAAAGTTACAATTTCCGACTTCTTCATCTTAGAGTACCCTGAAAGTCCACGTTCATTTGCCATGGCCTTCAATTTGTCAACTGTTAAGTCGGAAAGGGTGGGTTCCTCTGGCTCTGGCTCTGGCTCTGGCTCTGGCTCGGGCTCTGGCTCTGGAATTGAAGTCTCAGTTTGACCATTTGATTCTGGAACCTCACTTGGCGCTACGACTTCTACTTCTTCTGCTGCCTCGGATGTAGGTTGAATCAATTCAACGTGTTGAGGGGCGATCTCCTCCACTGGCTCGGGTTCTGAATCTGGGACCTCGAACTTAGTGACGAACTCGGGTGCATCCTCGGGCTTGAGTTTGTAATCCTCTTCCTCGTTTTCATCATTTGTTTCCGGGAGGTCAACACTGAAGGCAAAGGTCGGTTTTTGCTTTGTAACAACGGAGTCGTCCTTTCCATATTGTTTGACGTCGATTGTAACATCGTCCATTGTGAAGGTGGTTTTTGACCAGTCCACTACCTCCTGCTCCTCGTCTTCCTCGAAGTCCCCCAACAACTCGTCAAATAGATCAGATGCGGTTTCATCGCCTACGGATGCTTCTTGTTGGTGAGTCGCCTTCTGAAGTTGGTATGAGCACCTTGAGCAGGTATCCGATCCAGAGGGATTTTTTTGTTGGCAGAGTGGGCACTCTATACCATCGTCGTCCTTCTTGCGATTGAATTTAAATCGGTCAAACACCGGTATGCACCCCCCCCGTGAGCCGCTTCCCAGAAACTCATCGTATAATCCTCACGGGAAGGTGCTCGATGTGCATCACGGAAAATGGAAGGTTTACCTCGGGTAATGGTGATGGGGCGTCTTCTACGCGTCGTATTGTGGAAGAAGGGCCCGAGGGACTGCCATCTAGGTTCAAGAGGAGCCAAGATCATCATGAGGGTTACCTGAAGCTGATAAGATTCGAGTTGGAAGACGAGCTCGCATCTACGGAACGCAGACTTAGGAATTGGCCTAAGGAAAGGCTGATCTCGAACGGAGTAGCGCTTTTTGATTTGGTAGCAAAGCCGGATGGTTGGCTATTTGATCAACGTGTGGTGAAACTAAGCAAGAAAGGAAGGAGGGACTTGGGGTCTCATCGATTCAGACAAGGGGACATCGTGATGCTGAGCAGAGGGGATCCTCTCTCGGAGGAGCCTGTTGAGGCAATAGTCAGTGATAGGAGGAGGGATTCAATAAGGGTCGTTCTACCGGAGCTTCCTTCTGACATTCGTAAGGATAGTTGGAGAATGGACAGGGGCGCTAACAGAGTGGCATTCGATAGGATGAGGGATGCTCTAAACTCGTTGTTTCAGGAAGAGGGAGGCGTTCCACTTAGGGATTTGATACTTGGATTAGTACATGACCCCGAAGGAACTGCTTGTCTGCCACCCCAACTTGGAGGAGTCAGAGGGAGGGGTTACACGCTCGACATGAAGTTGAACGAAGCTCAGAGGAAGGCGGCCAAGGCGGCTGTAGAGCAGCGCATGACTCTCATCCAGGGCCCGCCGGGAACTGGGAAGACCCATACTGCAGTTAGGATACTTGAGGCGTGGGCTCAACAAGACCTGGGGACCGTTCTGGCAGTTGCCGACTCCAATGTGGCGGTTGACAACCTGTTGGAAGGTTTACTGAAACTTGGCGTTAGGGCAGTCAGATTGGGTCAGCCTGTCAAGGTTAGAGAGGAGCTTCGAGAGGCAACAATAGATGCACTGATGGAAAGGCACCCCCTGAGGAGGGATCTGGTCGATCATCTAGAGCTCAATGAGAAGCTAGGTAGAAAGATCAAGGGCATGAGGGGGGGAAAGGAGAAGGGACTGGCTCACAGAGACCTTAGCAGGGGATGGAAAGAAGTACGCAGAATTGAGGGTCAAATGCGTGACGACATTCTTGACAAGGCACAGGTTCTTTGCTGCACCTGCATAGGGACTGGTCATGAAATCCTGGATGGTCGAAGGTTTCCGCAAGTCCTGATTGATGAGTCGACACAGGCGACAGAGCCGGCATCCCTTGTGCCCATTGTTCGTGGCGCCAGACAGTTGGTTCTGGTCGGAGATCACAAGCAACTCCCCCCTACTGTGATATCCAGGCGAGCGGAGAATGGAGGGCTGTCGAGATCGCTGTTCGAGAGGGTAATGGATATGGGTGTGGAGGCTCATCTGTTGAACACCCAGTACAGAATGCATCCTGCGATCTCGTCATTCCCGAACAACTCGTTCTATGATGGTCTCCTGATTGATGGGGTGGAAATTTCCGAGAGGCCTTCTCCGGCAGGTATTCTTTGGCCGGACTGGGATGCACCCATCGCGTTCATACCCGTTGAAGGGGGAGAGAAGGTAGCTCCGGATGGGGGGTCCAAGGAGAACTCCGTTGAGGCTTCATGGGTCTCAAAAATCGTCGAGGACCTAGTGGATACTGGTGATGTTGGGATGGGTGACATCGGGGTGATTACCCCCTACGCTGCCCAAGTGAGGGCAATTAGAGACGTTCTTCCTGAATCAATACAGGAGATTGAGGTGAAAACAGTTGATGGTTATCAAGGACGTGAGAAGGAGGTTATCGTCTTCTCATGCGTGAGGTCGAATAGTGAGGGGGAAGTTGGTTTCCTTTCTGACCCGCGAAGATTGAATGTCGCCTTGACTCGTGCGAAGAGGGGATTGATAGTGATTGGTGACCCGTCTACATTGAGGCATGATGAGAATTGGGAATCCTGGCTTAGACATGTAAGGGAACGTAACCTTGAGGCTTGGCACATGCTCGGAATGTCCTGAGGAGATACCATGGTCGACCACGATTCCCCCATATCCCTATCCCCCTCCGGTGGGAGCACATTGGCAAAATCGATAGTTTCTGGACAAGCAGACGAGCACTGGAATCTTCCAGAGGGGACAATATTGGCTTCCGGGGTCAGAAGGGGCACGTCTCTAGTGATTGATATCGTGATTGTGACTACCGTCCTCATGCTAGCAACTGGGTGGGAACTATTGCACGTATGGATTCTTGAGACCTGGAGAACGTCACCTCAGCACTCCTTGGCATACACGTTCGTTCTTCTCGCCTCTCACTGGCTGTACTGGAGAGTGACTGGTTTGTGGTACTCAAGATCATTCGGACAGAAGATGATGGGTCTTGCGATTGTCTGCACCGATGGAAGTGCGGTAACCAGTGAAATGTGGGACAGGCGGGCTTTCTGGAAGCTTGTTTACCTAGTTCCACTGGTAAACGCCTTGGTGGGTGTATACGAAGTAGCAAGAATTTTCCAACGCCACACCCATCAAACAAATCTGGATCTCAAGGTGGGAACTATTGTCGCTCATGCCAACTCCCTCCCTCCGGGCATTAGAAAACACATCAGGTAGTTACAATATGGAAAGAGCGGTAAATGCGGCGTTAGAGGGTAGGTGCATCGTCTACCCCACATCCACGCAGCCGGCCTTGGGTTGTATTCCCAATTCCGATGCTTTGGACTTGCTTTTCGAGTTGAAGGAGAGGGGGTATGACCAACCTGTCAGTCTGGGCGTCGCAAAAATTGAACAGGCGGAGGATTTGGTCGAGGTTCCGGATGTTGCGAATGAAATCCTAGATGTATTTCCCCCTGGATCCATCACCCTTCTACTGAGGGCGAAGGAATCCCTTGATCCGAGGGTTGGTGGAAATATGGTCGCTGTCAGGGTGATGTCCCACCCCACTGCAATCGCACTCCTTGAGAAGACTGGCCCTCTGACTGCAACCAGTGCCAACGTAAGTGGGCAGTCGCCAGTGGAGGACTGTGAAGTCGCAGCGGGCCTCCTTTCTTCCCTCGGTAATGAAATATCCTTCGTTTCCGGTAGATGCAAGGGCGGTTTACCCAGTACCTTGATATCGTGTGATTACTCCTATGATACATCCGTCATGTCTGAGATTGAGGTTCTAAGAGAAGGAGTAGTCGGAAAGAGGGAGGTTCAGGAATGGTGGAAGAGTCGGACTTGAAGCAGTGGAGGGACGCTGGTCACGTCGCTAGGAGAACCCTTGAGGGAATAGAGGGCGAGATAGTAGAGGGGAAATCCTGGAATGAGGTAATCGACTCTGCGGAAAGGTTCGTTCGGAGGCATGGGGGCCAAGCTGCCTTCCCGGTTACGATTTCAGTGAACGACTTCGCTGCACACTACACCACAAATTCGCAACTGACCCCCCCGGAAGGCTGGGATAGAGAAATGGTATTCCAGAAGGGAGACCTGGTGAAGTTGGATGTTGGGGTCCACATCAAAGGTGCCCTTGGTGACAATGCGATGACAATCGAAGTCGGTAATGGAGGAAACCACACCGAACAGATCAAGGCTGCCAAGGAGGCTAGGGACGCTGCAATCGAGAAGATGCACCCAGGCACGCCCTGGCACAAAGTTGGGGCGGCGGCTGAGCAAGTTGCCAGGGACGCTGGATTCATGCCAATTTCCAACCTTTGTGGGCATCAGATGGAGAGGTGGAGCCTGCACAACGGTGTTTCGATTCCGATGTACGCTTGTGGAGCCAATAATCCGGGTTTCAAGGGAGTTGTCGAGGAAGGCGGAGTATATGCCGTTGAGCCATTCAATACGACTGGGACAAGCGGGATGATAGAGAATGTTAGGCCCTCCAACTCCTCGAACATACTCAGGGTAACTGGGGATGTCAAAATAAGGAAGGCCCTTGACAAGGGCAAGCTGAAGCCTTTGGGTGCTACAATGGCGCGTTATATCGAAGAGAGATACAGCACGCTCCCATTTGCAGAGAGATGGGCATACCCCTTACTTGAGAAGCCGTTCCCGGAGGAAGATGAGGAGTCGCTTCGCAGGAAGTGGAACGCACTTGTCAAGAAACTGACTTCGATCAGGTTCCTCGAGGTCTACGCTGCCCTGAAGGACAAGGATGGGGGGAATGTAGGGCAGTTTGAGCACTCTGTGTACATTACCGAGGGTGGTCCGGAAGTACTAACTGTAGCATAAATTGGCAATAACATGACCAATTCGCCTAAAAAGCGACATTATTCTAACAACGATTATCTATCCCCGGCTCTCACATCGGCTCGTACAGGGTCGTTAGGTTCTCGCTAAGTGCATCCCATCCCTTCGCAACTATCTCTCGCCCTGTACACCTTTATCAGAACCGGCGTTAGCCTTGGTGTCTCCAAACACCGAAACTGAAATCACTGAAAATAGAATCAATGACATCCCTGCGGATTGTTGCAGAGAAGGATCCTCACCTAGAATTAGCATCCCCCAAATGATTGTGAGAACTGGTTGTAATAGGACGGCAAATGATGTATGAGCGGCAGGTAGTCTAGGAAGGGCATAAGTTATGGCTATCCAGCCAATTACTTGGCATGATACGGCCAATAGTACCAACCAACCATGATTTGGCCAATTAATTGTATGATCAATTGCCTCTATTCCAAGAGAGCTTGGGGGCATTGTACCTAGAATTAGAAGCCCTAGCGTTGCTCCAGCAGTGGCATCAAATTGCGCATTAACCGCAGGTCCACCGACCCTATTCGATTGACGATAAACAATCAGGAATGAGGAATAAAATATCGCTGCAACCACTCCTCCAATTACTCCCTTAACTGGGTCTTCGCCGTATGGTGCGTCGTCCCAAATTCCAGAAATCAACACCAAACCAAACATAACCATTGGAAGGGAGAGTAGAATGATTCGGTTTGGACGCTCCCCAAATAGCCACCAAGTTACCAATGTGACTATGATGACTTGAGAATTGCCAATCAACGTTGCTATACCGCTACCGATGTAGTCGATAGCGCTGTGATACCCCGCGAAATCAAGGGCTAGGAGTATTCCTGCTCCGAATGCAAGCCATCGCGAGTTTGAATCTCGAGGATCCTGTTTTTTGAAAATTAGAACTAAGAGTCCCAATATGGGTAGGGCATACACCATTCGGTAGAATGCCCCCGTTAATGGAGCGGTATCAGATTGAATATACAGGAGCGGGGCGAAGGAGAGAATCGCTGCGCCGAAGAGGGCTATTGCCATCACTCGGCGCCTTTCGGCGATGTCCTCACTCAGGACATCCCGGATTCGAACATCTCCTTGAGGCTGCCATCTTGGTACATCTCTAGGACTATGTCGCTCCCTCCAATTAGCTCCCCATGGACGAACACCTGTGGAATCGTGGGGAATTCCGACCACTCCTTCAGAGCTGTCCTGGCCCTAGGATCCGACAAAATGTTCACACATGCGAATTCCTCTAGCCCCACCTCTTTGGCAAAGGAGCTGACAATCTGGGCCCCCCTGTTTGAGAATCCGCACTGTGGTTGTGCCGGGGTTCCTTTCATGAAAATAACCAGTGGATTGCTGTCGACTACTTCTTGTAATTCCTCGGAGGTCCAATTGAACTCGCTCATACGATCACTTCCTGTCCTCTCGCCTGACATGGACGCCAAAGAACTCTTGCTTTCCCGAATGAGGGTCGAATGTGGTACTGCCACTGTTCTGCGCCTGCTCCGGGGTCATGCACTTCAAATCCAAAGCATGTACCAAATTACTCTCAAGATGCTGTTTGAAGTGCCTGAGGATTGGCATTTGCCTCTGCAGGGGCCTCACGCCCTCATAAGTTGAGGAGATTATCCTCACGTGGAAGTGATCACCCGTTCCGTGGAGGTCGGTTGCCTCCACGATTGCGTCTGGGACTACCTTCGAAACCTCACCTGCGACCCAACTCTCAGTCACCATGGGTGTTGATGTGGGGGGTGGGATTTGAATGCTATTGTCCTCTATTTTCCGAGAGCGGCGTGTATTGATTGTAGATTCTGTGCGATTGTGCCTTTGTCATTGATTAGCCCGCTTCCAACTACTGCAATATCAATTCCCCATTCTGAAACTGTAGCAGCATTGTGATCCTTTATTCCGCCATCGATCATCAAAAATGGGGATTTTCCCCCTGAATCCTCTTGGGAATCTATGGCTGCTCGGAAGGACCGTACCTTGCCCTCCACACCTGGCATGAATGACTGTCCGCCCTTTCCAGGAACCACTGACATGACGAGAACGAGGTCTAAGTTGGGAAGAAGTGGCATAACCAATTCTGCTGGGGTATCTGGATTCATCACGCAGCCAACTTGGGCGCCGGCAGAGTGGATGTTCTCGATGAGCTTCGGGAAGTTGTCTACGGCCTCGATGTGTGCGATGACCATGTCTGCTCCGGCATTGACATACTGCTGCCACGATTCCTCGGCGTTGTTTATCATCAGATGGCAGTCGATGAATGCCTCGGGCCCTAGCCTGTCCCTCACTGAACGAATTAGTGCGGGTCCGAATGTGATTGTCTTGTTGACTACCCAGTTTCCATCCATGACATCCATATGGAACCAATTTATTCCCGCGGCAGACGCCTCGTCTAGCGTTTTACCCAATTCACAGAAGTCGGCAGTGAGTATGCTCGGTGTAACTTCCAAATTGTTCCCCGGTTATCACGTGGAGGGCCCGGTTCTCATACCTATTGTATTGATAATTTCAGCCGCATATTGATAGGTGGCCCCCGCTCACGTCTGTTTGGTGAGTATATGGGAAAGGTAGTCGACACAAGTGACGCTGATTTTGACGTTGTAACGAAGAGTGACGATTGGGTCTTGGTTGATTTCTGGGCACCATGGTGTGGGCCGTGCAAAATGATAGCCCCAGTACTGAAGCAAATTTCCGAAGAAAGGGAGATCACAATCGCGAAGGTCAACACCGATGTTAACCCCCTGAGCTCGGGAAGATTCGGGGTGAGAGGCATCCCTGCACTTATACTATTCAACAACGGCACTGTCGTTGATAGGGTGTCGGGGGCTTTGCCCAAACCCGCTATGGATTCCTGGTTAGACAGGCACATGGCTTAGAGGAGTGCATCCTTCAGCCTGCTTAGGCGTTCTTCATGGGGTTCTCCGACCTCCCTCAGTAGCCTCGCCCTAAGTGCCTCATGTAACCACATTCCATCTGACAACTCTAGCATCAGACCCCTCTCTATGAGGTCATTCGGAGGGAGGCCGTCGTAGTCCGCGGCTTTGGCTAGGGACTCCCACGGTATTGGCCTCTCGGCTACAGCAAGCAAGGCCAGCAATTCCCTCCTTTCACTTGGAAGTACATCGAGGATCTCTTCATCCAGAAACCTCAACCAATCATCATGCAATGTCTGTCCGTAAAGCTCCAGTAATTCCACCGCTAGAGGATGTCCTCCAGTGGCCTTGTGAATTTCGTCGATTGGTGCAGAACTAGGTACATCCAATGAGGATATCCAGTCCCCCACTTCCTCGATAGTTAGTCCGGTCAGGGATAGTTCCTGGACCCTACCTCTGGTGTGTACGTCTCTTCTATCGTAGAATGATAAGTTGGTTCTGGATATCATCAGGAGTCTGAGCTTAGTCGCCTCCGCAATCTGGAGTAGCGCGCCGAAGAGATGGTTCCCGTCTGTACCAATATTGTGAACATCATCAAGAATGACTAGGAGTTCCTCGGGTGCACTATCGAGTTTCCCTGAGTCATCGAGTAGGTGTGCGTTGAGCCTTCTGCGATAGGCATCCAAATCAATTGGGGTGCCTGGTTTCAGAGGGAGGGTTTCGAGTACGTCATATGGGTCGCTATTTTCACCATCGACTCCTATCCCCAGCCTATGCAGCAGACTGGTGGCGATTCCTAGTGAAGAGTCCCAAGGCTGGCAAGGGTAATACATCACTTGGTGTTTGAAGCCATTGGACATCGCCCCCTCCAGCCAATGAGAGGCCAGTGTTGTCTTCCCACATCCGGCAATGCCTGAAAGGACGAAAAGGGGAGTTTCTGAAGATATCCAGTTGTCCAGCCGTTTCTTCTCAGAGCCCCTCCCATGCACATTCCTGGTCTTGGGAGGATGAGTGTGATATGTCGAGTGCGCCCCTGCTAGAAGTGTAATTGATCCAGGATGTTGTTGATCCGCCCTCGAGGAGACGATCGCGCCAAATCTGATGTCGCCGAAGTTCAGCACTCCTTCGTGCTGTGCGTGCATCAAGACCTGTAGCAGAGATAGGTTTGTCTCTAACCTGGACGATGCCTCGTCGGCTCTGACCTCCAGAAGGTCACCGTCCCTGCCCCTGAGCAAGATTGGAGTTAATCTGAGGATCTCAATCCTCTCTCTTGCTTCGCCCCTACCATCATCGGTAAGTTGCCATGTCTTCTGTCGTCGGTCCTCCCCTCTGATACTCCTGGTGTGCTCAGAGACCATTCCGTCGGACATCAAATCGCGCATCGCCCTGGAAACATTGGGTGGGTGCATGGCGCAAACCTCTGCTATACCGGGCCTAGTGACCTCTTGCGTTACGATGTAGTGGTCGGCTTGGTGATCCTGCTCCCATAGATGAAGCATTATTCGGTCGACAACAGGGACGTTGACTCTCGGCACCCCTTTCGACATGTGTCCGTCCGACTGGTGATGTCCGAATGAAGCGTTCGGGGCCATGATTTCGGACTTCTAAGGGCACTGGGGGTATGTTTCTTGCATGGGGGGAAGGAAAAGATCGGAGCAGCCCCTTTCCACGGTATGCAGCGTTAGCACGCTTTGCGGGCCTAGGGAAAGTGATACTGGCATGACTGAGGAGGGGCTGGGAACGTAGTCTTCCCCCGTTTGTGTGATTATCAGTTGTATTCCATCTCCCTCTGGGACCACCACGTCCATTCCAAAGAATTCCATTTTTGCCAATACCGTGGAGCCGGGCGCTAGGGGGCCTCCCTCCTTCCCGCCCTCGTGGAATCTCAAGTCCATAACCGCGTGACCTAGGTGCATTCCAGTGCTGGACTGGACCATCTCTACGAATAGGTGGCCCCCGGTTGAGAAGATTGAGATCGTTGCCTCGATATGGAGAGTTGGGGTTCCGGCTATCCTTGTCTCGGTGTCGAATTCGGGACACTCTATGATGAGGCTTGAAGTCGCAGTGATAGTGTCGCTTCCTCCGATTATCGAGCATTCATCCATCCCGTAGGGAATCCATAATGAGTCGTCTGGAGGATACGTTTCCTCGACCCTCCAACCTCCCATATTATCCTGGACCTCAGCAATTAATCTAGGCTGTTGGCCAGTATCCTTGAGGTAGAATTCAAACCACTCGAGGAGGTCATCTGCCCAGTCCCACCTCAGTGTGTATGGAAAGGCCTCTGCACCCCTTCCACTGGATAGCCCCTCATGCCCGCTCCTCCTGTCCGGATAGTCATGGCCCCATTGTCCGTATAGTCCCTTGACATCCATGCCTGCGTCCCTGACCATGTTGTGAACGGGGAATGCCATATGGGGGTCGACGTTCCAATCCTGGAGTCCATGGATTATGTACACTGATCCATTGTAATTCTGAATGGCCCTAGTGAGAAAATGCCTCTCCTCCCAGTAGTCACTGCCTGTCCAGGCTAGGTTATCGCCGGTAAGGTAAGCGCCCACGCCCGCGTAGTAACCCTCCATGTATCCCTCACATGCGTTCTGAGCGTCTTGCAGATCGCCGTCTAAGCCGAAGCTCCCGTAAACCCCGTTGTGCATTATCGCTCCGCGTGCCTCCATACTTCCGTTCCTCCACATTAGATCATGCACACCAATTAGCCCCGACATTGGGACGATCGTCTTCAGGTGTGAGGAGCCCATTGCTGCGGCCTCCCAAGGGGTAGAGCCATCGTATGACTTGCCAATAATCCCCACATTTCCGTTGGAAAACTGGGCCTTTCCAAGATACTCGACCGCTGCGTGAATTCCCTCTTGCTCGTCATCCCCCATGAGGTCCATGCAGTGATTTGACTCGCCTGTCCCAAAGACGGAAATCTGTGCGACGCCGAAACCGTGGGGGACGAAATTCTCAATCAGGAATCGGCCCAAGCGGTCTGCGGGGGTAAGGGCGTCTACGTCTCCATCGTCATAGTAGGGACCTATTTCAGCGATAATCGGAACTCTGCATTCTTCTCCAAGGCCCTCTGAGTCCATGTCACAGCCATCAATCAATGGCAGCCATAGTCCCATGTGGACCTCTGCTCCACCTGTGAGCCCTGCGCCTCCGTCCACAGCGGATATTGCTGGAACTGGGACATACACAGACCTCACTTCTCCGATCTGATAAGAGCCATTTGTAGATACCCTGCTGAATACGTCATCGACCCTGTAAATCATATCAGAGCGATCCTCGACGGGAGGAAGCCAGTGGGATTCCTCCTTTGCCCCCTCTTCTTTGCCCTCTGAACCGAAACAGCCCGAGAGTGCGGGGACTAGGAAAAGCAGTGCCAACATGGTTGCCACACTGCGTCGGTGCATGCTATGTTGGAAAATGGAAAGACACATGATGGATTCGGTTAATTGATATTGGACCTTGTAGATTCTAAGAGATGAGGCCGGGAGCAATGACTCAAGTTATGAGGCGGCTACCCCCCTCGAACTCCATGGACGAGTACGAGGAACTGATGGAGAGGCTGAAGGACATTGCTCTCGTAAGACAGGTGGGGGGCCTACTCAGTTGGGACCAAGAGGTTATGATGCCGCCAAAGGCCGCTGCACTGAGGGCCGAACAATTAGCTTGGATATCCAAGGAGGGGCACATCAGGCAGACGGACAAGAGGATTGGCGAGCTCCTTGACATCCTTGAGGGGTTTGCAGACCTGGACGAGGTTCAAAGTGCGAACGTGAGGCTGTCTCGAGAGTCATACGACAAGGCAACCAAGCTCCCTACCGAGTTCGTAACAGAAATGACGAAGCACAATTCCAAGTCCCTGATTTCGTGGACAGAAGCGAGGGAAAAGGACGACTTCTCTATCTTCAGAGACGACCTTGCAAAGTCGATTGAGCTGGCAAGGATGAAGGCCGATTACCTCGGTTATGATGAGCTTCGCTATGATGCTCTTCTTGATCTATACGAGTCCGGACTCTCTGTTTCTAGGCTGGATCCGCTCTTTGAAGGACTCAGAAACAACGTTGCCCCACTAATCAAGGCCGTAAACGAAAAGGGCGCGCGGCCGGATATGTCTTGGGTAGAGGAAAGCACATGGGAACAGGGCGGTCAAGAGTCCCTGAGTCAGAAGGTTTCGGAGTCGATAGGTTTCGACTTCGGGGCAGGGAGGAGGGATGCATCGACTCATCCTTTCTGCGGTGGACCAAATCCTGACGACGTGCGATGGACTACCAGGTACAGTGACACTGACCCATTTGGTTCCCTATACGGTTCAATGCACGAAACTGGACATGGCACCTACGAACAGGGGAGGCCGAGGAATCTTGACTTCCAGCCAGCGGGCACTGCAAACGGATTGGGAATTCACGAGAGCCAAAGCAGGCTTTGGGAGAACCAGATTGGTCGCTCATTGGAGTTCTGTGAGTGGTCCCTCCCTCTGTGGAAGGAGTATTTTCCCGAGAACATGTCCAATGTCTCTGCTGAGCAGCTCTGGAGGTCTGTGAACCTAGTGGAGCCGAGCCTGATTAGGGTCGAGGCCGACGAGGCCACTTACAACATCCACATCATGATCAGGTACGAGATAGAGAAGATGATGATCTCGGGGGAGCTTGAGGTGGATGACCTCCCAGACAAGTGGGACGACATGTACGAAGAGTACCTAGGAGTCAGGGCACCAAGCAGGAGCCTTGGCATACTGCAGGATATTCACTGGTCAATGGGGGCCATAGGTTACTTCCCAACATACACACTTGGGAACCTGTACTCAGCACAGTTGTTGGCTGCTGCACGTTCGGATCTCCCGAATCACGACGAACAAGTCAGAGATGGTGACTTTGGGCCACTTCTAGAGTGGATGAGGGTGCATGTGCACCAGAGAGGGAGCATTCTGAAGCCAGCTGAACTGATAGAGGAAGCGACGGGGTCGCCGCCATCTCCCGATGCGTTTGTTGATTACCTTGTAGACAAGATTGGTCGCCTATATGGAATGGGCGAGTGAGCGGAAGCACGAAAGCACTGGGTCCCCGAGGGGAGTCATGGGTGCGTTGACCCTGGGCACTGTGGCCTCCTTCGTGCGTGACTTAGGGGGCGCTTGTACATCGGTTGTAATGGGGGATGAGCTACTTGTTGGCGGTTCTCATGAAGGAATGGTGATGTGCTGGTCATCAACCACCGGGGAGAAATACTGGGAGGCCGACATAGATGGCCCCATTTCGAGCATCTCCCTTGGAGGGGGGGAGTTGTTTATTGCTTCATCATCTAGCATTTCTTCACTTTCTGTTGAGACGGGGGAGATTCTCTGGCAATCAGAGCTCGAAGGTTCTAGCGATTACGTTTTTCGTAGGGGGGATGTTGTTTGGGCGTGTTCCTCTGTTTACGCGATCGAGGTCTCGGATTATGTTGAGTCGACTCTCTGGGCCTTTGATCGGGGAGGTTCCCTTCTGAATCGCTGGAGCTTCGAGGAGAAGTGCTGGTTCCTAGGGCCCCACCCCCTAGAAGGAATAGTTCTGGGTTTGGGAAGGCCGAGATGCGGATATCTAAGGGCCACGATAAATGAGGGGGCGGTGCACAATGAGTTGTCTGTTGACTCGCCGGTAACCACTGGGGCTGTGGGGCCCAACGGAGTCTTGTTCGGGCACAGTGACGGGAAAATAAGCGATATTCATGGTTCGTCCTGGCCGGGAGTTGGTGAGTCGGTTAGGTCATTGGCCATTATTGGGGACGCCTGGGCATATGGGACAGAAGGGGGGTCCGTAGGTAGTGATGACTGGAACGAGGGGATTGGCGGCAACATTGACGTGATCGTTCCAAAGCCGGGAAATATTGGAGCTTGGGCGGTTTCGTGGGGTGGGGGGACTTCAATTCACGGAATTGATAATTCACTGAAGAGTCTAGAAATTAGTCATCCAAGCAGAATTAATGCCTCGGCCCATCAAGAAGGAGTGGTTGTTCTGGGGGATGAAAAGGGAGTAATTTTCTCAATTAACGCGGATTTTCTAGAGAGAAGGATAGCAGAAGGGGATTCTGGGGAAGATGAGGATGATCGTTCTGCAGCTCTCAGAAAGAAATTGAGGAGCCTACGTAATTGATAATTTACAGTGGAAATTAACATTTACAGACCTATATTTCCACTGTACTGCTGTGATATGACGAAAGGTTTATTTGCCGCCGCTCGCCCTGTTGACTTTGCCGCTCCGGGGGAGTGGTGTGGGGGAGCTTCGGCAAACCCGCGGGCCACAACAACTTATCCGCAAAGTCGGAGAGGTAGAACCGGGATCCGAAAGGTGAACGGGGAAAAGTCGAATCGTCTGTGGACGAGGAGGCGGCAGTAGAACCAACGTGGGGATAACCGGACGCAAGGAAGGGGAAGGAAGCGAAGGGGGAAGCTGGGGAAAACGGAACCGAACCCTTCGGGGGGACAACACAAACCGTACCAGAAAACCATGCTGCGAAGGTACACGAAAGAAGGGGGAGAGTCAGAGATGGCGACGAACCTGGAGAACGGGTGTGGGAAACGGAAGTAGATAGAACCGGACGCAAGGAAGGGGAAGGAAACTCGAGGGAAACACACCGGGAACAAGAGCGGGGAGACCCGTGGAGGACCGGTACCGAACGAGAAACAAAATGGTGATAATAGCCATGGAGGGAATCGAGAAGGGCGACGGGGGAGCGATCCTCCGGGGGGATATTACCCAAACGTCCAGAAAAATGGCGAAGGGACCCTAGTGGTCCCAGAGTCGTCTACCCGGGAAATCCTAGTTTTACTAGGAGGAACCGGACCCTGCGGAGTACGCAGGGGGGAAAGCTTCCCCAAGCAGAACCCCCTGCTGCTCCCACCCTATTTTGGCCCATTCAAAAAATAATTTTCTGGGATATAGGTCACTCTATGCGTGTCCTGTCATCGATTCTGGCCTAACCCACTCGTCAAACTGCTCATCGGTCAGAAGCCCTAACTCCAATGCGCTCTGCCTCAGAGTGAGTCCCTTCTTATGCGCATTCTTGGCTATCTTCGCTGCGTTGTCGTATCCTATGTGCGGGTTTAGCGCTGTGACCAGCATCAACGAGTTCTCCAGGTGGGAAGCGATCCTGTCCTCATTCGCCTCCAGTCCCTCGACGCACCTGTCGGTGAATGACCTGCAGGTATCCGAGAGTAACCTCACGGAATGGAGTATGTTGTGAACCATCATTGGCTTGTACACGTTAAGCTCGAAGTTTCCCTGGCTGCCCCCGATGGTGATGGCGGTGTGGTTCCCCATGACCTGGCAGCAGACCATTGTCATGGCCTCTGACTGGGTCGGGTTTACCTTCCCCGGCATAATACTGGATCCGGGTTCGTTGGCAGGGAGGGATAGCTCTCCGAACCCGCATCTCGGCCCGGAGCCCAGCCATCTGATGTCGTTTGCTATCTTCATCAGGGACGCTGCCAATGTGTTTAGGCTCCCGGAAGCGGCGACCAATGCGTCATGGGCCGCGAGTTGTGCGAATTTGTTATCCGCACTGACGAATGGCAATTCCGTTTTCTCGGCGATCCTTGCTGCAACCTGCTCGGAGAAGTCTGGATGGGTGTTTAGGCCAGTCCCGACTGCTGTCCCTCCCAGTGCCAGTTCAAACAGGTCCTGTAGAGACGCCTCTATTCTACGGATATCCGAGTCTAACATTGAGACGTATCCTGAAAACTCCTGGCCCAATGTGAGTGGGACTGCGTCCATGAGGTGCGTCCTCCCAATCTTCACTATCTTGGAGAACTCTGCTGACTTGGCAGATAGGGCCTCCCTCATGTGTGACACGGCAGGGAGGAGCCTGTGACTTATCTCCTCGGCTGCGGCTATGTGCATGGCAGTGGGAAAGGTGTCGTTACTGGACTGTGCCCTGTTGACGTGATCGTTCGGATGGACGGGCGATTTGCTTCCAAGTACGCCCCCTGCTAGCTCTATTGCCCTGTTTGCAATGACCTCGTTCGAATTCATGTTGGTCTGGGTGCCCGACCCTGTTTGCCATACCCTGAGTGGGAAGTGCTCGTCCAGAGTCCCAGAGATCACCTCCTCGCACGCAGAAATCACCAGGGCCCCTATCTCTGAGTCCAGCTGTTCCAAGTCTACGTTGGTCTTCGCAGCCGCGCCCTTGAGTATCCCGAAGGCCCTGATGATTGATCTCGGCATCGTGTCCTCGCCAATGTCGAAATTGACGAGCGAGCGAGCCGTCTGCGCCCCATAGTACCTGTCAGAGGGGACTTCGATTTCCCCCATGGTGTCTTTCTCGGTACGGTATGAGTCGGGGTCCGCTCTGGCTGATCTCTGTGGCAGATTCTTGTCGACTGGGGGGCTGGTGTCGTGTGATAGCCCCTGCTCGATCATCCTAGCGATTGTGGCAGACCTCCCTCGCTTCATTCCCTTGCCGACTTTCCTGTCTAGCTTCCTCGCCGTCTCCTCTGGTATGCTGATGCTGATTATCCTACGGTCCCCCGCACGGTGCTTTGCCATGTAATCGGCATTAATTAGTTATTAATAAAATGTTTGATTTGGACTTAGTAAGTCGATTTCTCAAAATCTCTCTACTTTTATTATTTTCTGGGGGTCGTACGGCCTGTCTCCAGGTTTAGTATCGCAATTCTCGATCTTGTATACGTTCTCCATTCCTTTCACAACTTTGCCGAATACAGCGTGGTTGCCATCGAGCCAGGGCGTAGGGACAGTGGTCAGGAAGAACTGCGAGCCGCCGGTATTGGGTCCAGCATTGGCCATCGAGAACAGTCCTGGGCTATCGTGCCTCTTGGCCAGTGCTGAGGCCTCACAGGGGATCTTCCAACCGGGCCCTCCGGTTCCAGCTCTGCCGTTGTTGGCGTCTCTCGAGTGGGGGCAGCCGCCTTGGATCATGAAGTCCTTGATCACCCTGTGGAAGTGGAGGCCGTCATAGAAACCGTCGTCTACGAGACGGAGGAAGTTTCCTGTGGTCTCTGGACAGTCTTCGGTGTAAAGTTCGATATCTATCGGTCCTGCGCTTGTCGTCATCCTAACTATGGTGTTCATGGATTGAGCGAGTGGTAACCAGTCCAATAGTGTAACTGCCGTAAGAAGAATAATGACGGTGCAACGGCCTCTCTTACTTATGGGGCGATAAGGGGGTGGACGAGGATCGAATCGGGTCCCCTCAATGTGGAAAGAATGTCAAGTACAAATCCAATTACTGCTGGAAGCACAAGTGAGGTCAAGCGACCATTGAGCCAGGGAGTACGCCATCAGGAAGTTCGAGGAGCCTGACTGTTCCGTCCGGATCCAGGGCTCCAAGAACCAGAAACTGTGAAGTGAACCCCGTTGGAAGTGTCTTATCGCCGAGATTGATGGCGCCTACGACCGTTCTCCCAATGAGATCATGACGGGGGTAATTGGTAATCTGCGCGGAGCTCCACAGCCTACCTAGGACGGGGCCGAAGTCGACTTGAATCTTGTAGGATGGCTTCCTCATCTCAGGGAAGTGTTCGACCTCGACGATGACACCAGACCTGAGATCCAAGTCGAAGTATGCAGATGCGCCCACATACTCCTTCCTCTCCAGATTATCGGGATGGTATGGATTACCATCCTGGTCTATTACGTGCTGACTCATTCAATCACCGGCCACATCGGACCTGAGTAACAGGGGCCTGAGATCGATTCCAGCATCCCTGAAGGCATCCGCCCCGCCTTCCTGCCTGTCTAGTATGGTAATGCATGCCGCTACATCACATCCCATCTCGATAAGCATCTGTGCAGCCTTCAGGGCGGAGCCTCCTGTTGTAGTGACATCCTCGAGAAGGACGACTCGGTCCCCTGGCTTGATCGTTGCACCCTCTATTCCAGGGGGGTTTCCTGTCTTACGGCCACCCCTGCCCTTTGGCTCCTTGCGAACCATGAATCCCCTCAATTCTGAGCCCTTGCCTGCCTTCGCTATGGCTATTGCAGTCAGTGGAACGGCTCCAAGCTCGAGGCCCCCTACAGCATCAATTCCCCCGAGAGTTTCCAATTGATGGTGAATTAGCACACCTAACAAGTGTGCGCAGTCGGGATCCATCATGACTGGTTTCATGTCGAAGAAATGTGGGCTCTGTCTTCCGCTTGCAAGCGTGAATAAATCATTTGGGGAATGCAGGTACGCCAGGTCTCGTACCCTGTCTATTAGTCGTGCTTTCGCCTGTTCCGCGCTGATGGACTGCATCTTCTTCCCCCTCTCCGGGCCAATAGAGTCGCATGAAGGTTCGCAATGCTAATCTGTCAATAATGCCAAGATTACGGTCAATGTTCTTGGACGGCCTAGTCCGGTAAGAAGATGTTCGCAGCGGGGCGTATGGTGATGGTGGTGGAAAATAGACCTCGTTCCGCCTATGACATGGCACGCTTGAGCAATGAGATTGAGAGATATCAGAACTGGCTTGACGAGCGGGCCGAGGCAGAGTACGAATTAGCGTCCGAGGCGAAGTCCAAGGGATTAGACTTCAGCAGGGATGTGGAGATTCCGCGCGCCGCGGATCTGGCGAGCAGGACAGAAAAGCTGCTCGAGGAGTACCTCAAGGGGCTGAGAATTGAGGATGACCTTCGTGAACTACTGGGAACGACAGACAGGGAAAGCGCGTCCATCCAGATAGCTGTAGAGGTCGCAAAGAAGATGCACATCAGGGACGGGGATCTGAGGGATGCGATAGATTGTGGTCTGAGGGTAGGGCTTGCTGTGCTAACCGAGGCGGTCCTAGTTGCTCCGCTTGATGGGATAGGTGCGGTTCGCATTCTGAACAACGGCGATGGGTCTGAGTTCCTGTCCATAGATTTCTGTGGCCCAATACGCGCTGCAGGAGGGACAGCACAGGCCCTTTGCGTGCTGATTGGAGACATGATTCGCAGGGAGCTTGGCCTGGGCAGATACCTTCCCTCTACTCCCGAAGTGGAGAGGGTGAAGGAGGAGTTCGGCCTCTACAGGGCTGGACTGCAATACAAGCCCCCTCCAGAAGAGGTCGATGTGATTGTTCGGGCTTGCCCCGTAATGGTGA
>Ga0206683_10000107_pt1 | contig 56818 bp, 44 predicted proteins | sample M280m12015metaG_FD_155483 | JGI IMG/M metagenome (GOLD analysis project Ga0206683, IMG submission 155483) | Ammonia-oxidizing marine archaeal communities from Monterey Bay, California, United States - M2 80m 12015 | ecosystem: Environmental > Aquatic > Marine > Intertidal zone | place: USA...
ATCGAACAGGAGCATGCGATGGAAGCACTCGGGTCCATCTCTGAGGATGGAGCCAAGGGTGCGATGGTACCTCTCGGTGCCGGCGTCCAAATAGTTGCAGACATCCCTGCAGAAGCAGGAGCAGTGGTAGATATTGGAAGCAGAGTCCAAGCCGAGAAGACGAGACCTGAGGCAATTGAGATTCTCAGAAAGAGGAACGGCGAGTTGAATGGAATAATCATATCAGTCAGGAAGGAACACGAAGAACTTGAAAACCATGTGGTTGCACTTGCAAACAGGTTCAATGAGATAGCCAATGGCATCCAGGCCCCCGAGGTCGAAAACCCACAGGAGACCAAGCAGAGCCAGGCAAACCAGCCAAAGCGCAGCCCAAGGAGAAAGAGAGGCACAGAACTCACCCTGGATGATTGAGGATTTTCTATGGGGCTCTTCGATCGCTTTCGCAAGAAGGTCAAGCAGGCCGATGACGATACGAGCATTATGGCGGTAGACGGCTCCGAGGAGGCCGACCAAGCAATTGCCGATAGAGAGGAAACCCTCAGAAGATTGAACCAAGCAGTGGATCAACCCGAGGGACCGTCAGAAGCCGCAAGCGAGTGGGACGACCTCGACGATGAAGTATCAGACCCCTTCTCTGGCCCGGCCAACTCCAAGGAGAGGAAGCGCGTCGCTCGTGTCCAAGCTACCAAGGAATCCCAGAAACATACCGATACGCCACCGAAAAGAGGACTCATGGACTCGACCACGGGAAGAAGGCTGGTGGAGTCGGATTTGAAATTCGAAATTGACCTATCCGAATACCATTCTAGCATGGGGGGGATGGTGATTAGCGGAGGCCCCGTATTGGACCGGATTCTCGAGGAGTTGGAGGACGAGCTACTATCGTCCGACATGGGTCACGATGCCGCATCGGAACTGATAATCAGCCTACGTTCACATCTAATCGGCTCCAGAGTCAGCCGGAAGGCACCACTTAGCGAAGTAGTGGAAAGAGCCCTAAGGGGGGCTCTCCTGTCCCTCCTCAGAGCCGGATACTGGGATTTCGACAGGACAATCAGGGATTTCGTAGCTGAAGGGAAACCCGTAGTCATCATGATGGTTGGCGTCAACGGGACAGGCAAGACAACCACTTCCGCAAAGATTGCCAAGAGGTTGGACGACCAAGGATTCGGTGTGGTTCTAGCCGCAGCAGACACCTTCCGGGCAGGAGCGATAGATCAGCTAGCAATCCATGCCGATCGATTGGGGATCAGATGCATCAAGAGCCAGCGTGGAGGCGATTCCGCAGCGGTTGCTAGGGACGCCATCGAAAGCGCCAGATCCAAGGGCGACGATGTAGTCATCATCGATACATCAGGTAGAATGCAGAACAAGTCAAACTTGATGGAGGAACTGCAGAAGGTGCATAGGGTGACCCAACCCCATCTCGTGATTTTCGTTGCAGACGCACTTGCTGGGAACGACGCAGTCACCCAAGCAATGGAGTTCCAGCGAAGACTGGCATTCGATGGAGCGGCACTTTGCAAACTCGACACTGATGCACGGGGGGGAGCTGCGCTATCGATATCGCATGCCACCGGCCGACCAATCATCCTAGCCGGAACAGGCCAGGGCTACGATGACATGGAGCCGTTCGATCCAAACTGGCTTGTAGACCAGATACTTTCGTGAGCCAACAACCACCTCCTTATTGAGCCTCATCCTCTGTGGCAGCACTAGATGACGTCTGAATCCAAGCCGACTGCCCTCATCGTCCATGAGAACCGAATCACTGCAAGTAGGCTGAAGTCGATAATGAGCCAGAGGGGCTGGGATTCCCGGATTTGCGACGATGGAGACAAGGCAGTCGACGAGTACGTCAAGATGAAGCCAGACATGGTTTTCATGGGCCTCAACCTTCCGACGATGGATGGGCACGTCGCAGCCCTGGAGATACGCGAGAGTGACTCAGGCGCTCGCATAGTCTTCGTAGTTAGCAAGTCTCGATTGAACAAGGCAAACGACGCAGCCTACTCGGCAGGGGCCGTCTCCGTGCTGGTGACTCCCCTAACGAGAGCGGACGTAGATCAGAAGTGGGTCCTGATGAATGGCCCAATTCCCGATGCCCCCGGCCTAGCCGACCTGGACGACCTCTACCCTGACCTCGAAGAGGAGCCCCCCGCTCTCCCCCCCCTCCCAGACCTAGAAGCACCCGGGGAGATCGAGGCACCCCCGTCTCCGATGATGCCCTTGCCAGAACCCCCCAAACCAAGGAGGACGAGGCGACTCCTTCCACTGCTGGCGCTGCTGATTGTTGTATCGATCGGCGTCGGTGCGGCATTCTACCTTGGGGTAATCGAACTCTAGCCCATGGAAATGGCCCATTTCAAATTCTGTTTACTAATCATTCAGAACCCCAACCAACTCAGAAGCACCGCCATCGAGATTACACTCCCAGATTGTATGGACCTCCCATCCCATCTCCATGAGAGCCTCTTCCTTCCTACTGTCTCGTTCGACGTTCTTGTCAAACTTCTGGCCCCAATAGTCGGAGTTCGACTTGGGAAGCCCAAGATCGCAACGTGGGCACCGGTGCCAGAAGCAGCCGTGAACGAACACAGCCAACTTCCTCCCTGGAAACGTTATGTCGGGCCTGCAGACGTAACGCCCCCCCTCTCCATCAATTCTCCAATGGAGTCGATAGCCAGGAAAACCAGCAGTTCGGAGAGCTCTTCTGACGAATATCTCAGGCTTCGTATTGGTGGACTTGTTCGCCATCATCACATTGTGAACGGCGGGAGAAGATGCGCTCGGGACCTCCATGGGACGACCTCTCTAATTCTACTTCTTAGGGCAGAGGCCCCGCCCCGCTGACTTCCCTCAGCCAATCCATGGACGAGCGGTAGTCAGTATCAGCCGATAAATCGTCTTCGAGCAGTAGCGCCTGGGCAGCATCCCATAGGGCCCTTAGTGCAGGGACCCAGTCACCACCCTTGTCACGGCTCTCTTCATCGAACCTCCACGCGTCTGACTCGGTTCTGTCATGCACAACGAGCCATGCCCAGCCCATAGCCGATTCTAGGCCTCTTCCTTTCCTCGTCATAGAAACGGTGGACGCAACCCCATCATCCGTTGCCTTCCTGACTAGCCTGTCAGCAAATGACAGGGGGTCTGGCAGATCAGCGCTCGCCCATGGGAGCCTGTCCAGCCTCATTGCCGTGCTAAGTGAGTCGTTCAACTCACGCAGGAAAGCCCCGAATCCCTGTTTCCTTTTTGCCTGGCGAGAGTGGATACTCCCAGCTTCGTCTCCACTCAGCTTGTACATCGTCTCCAGAATAGCCATGCCGTGTTCCTCCCATAGGGAAACGAGCACCGGGTGGCAAGAGGAGTCCTCGAGCCTGACCACCTTGTCCTCGAGGTTCAGGACCACCCCGTCCGACCTCACGTGCACTCCTCCTTCGATGGAGTCGAGGATGCAAGAAAGTGCACTCCGCTCGTCCTCGGTACCTCCCATGTGGTTTAGGAAACCGACTCTGTCTTCCTCTGAGAACCAGTTGTTTCCGACTACAAATCCGTCTGAGATCGAGTTCAGTATGCTGGCCCTACATGTACGTGAAACCACACCGTCCTCGAGGGACATCTTGAGCCACGTGCTCAGGACCTCTCCTAATCTCTCCATGCCTTCTTCTGGTAATGGCCTGTCCTCCGGCCATCCCTCTGGTTTCCACATCCAGGAAGCCTCGCAGATCTCCCCCAATTTGTTCGGTGGCATCATCGAGACTGCTATGCTGCGAGCCAAGGGCTCATCGGTCTTCGCCAGAGCCGCTTGGGAGAGCCCGACCGTGGTTCCGTCCGAGAAGTCCAGTTTGAGCCATCCCTCAGTAGTGTTAGAACCGGAGTTGACGATGTCCTCACTCAGGCCAGTAGACCACTTGCAAAACCCTCCCTCCAGATCCACGGATGTGTTGTCGAGGGTCCAACTCACCCATTCGGGAGGAGGGTTTGGGTCGAAGCCGGTGAAGACGAACCCCCCATCCCATGAGAAGAAGTACTGTCCGGCCTTGGCATGGTCATCCCACACTAGTAGCCTTAGTCTGGGGTGATTGAAGTTCTGAATGCCGACCAGGTGTCCCGGCCGACCAGTCCCCCTCTTCAGGTAGCTAGCGTTTCCATAGACGTCGCTCTTGAACACGGATACGGTACTCAGGTCCTCTTCAGACGCCGCCAATAGGCTTCCAGCCAGCGAACGTGCGACGTCCCCCCCGCCCCTCTTCCCCATCCTCTTCTTGAGCCACCTGATGTCGTTCCTCTTCGAGGAGACGATTTCTAACTCTTTCAGAGTCCGGGCCATCGGGTCCTTCGAACCGAAGAGTGAGGTCTTACCTAACTCCCCCACTATCTCAGGAAGAAAGCCCTCCGGGTTATCGACAAGGGCCTCCAAACTCTTCTCCAGCCTTCTCTGGATCTCTTTCGATGCCTGTTTGATCCCCCTGACTCTCAATCTCTGCCTGCGGTTCTTGTCTCCGGGGAAACGGACTTCTGCAGGTGGCTTGGCCATGCTATCGACACTCCCGAAACGAGACTCAGACTTGAGTTCGTCGGGCCACCCTATGACATGTTCCTTCGACGGAAGGCATCCTTTTCGTTATCGCTCATATTTGATGGGATAATCAGAGTATGCACATAACCACCCTCGAAATTAGAGACATCATCTAGGCTCCCGGACGACACTCTCTGGTTGCTCGTGCCAATATCGCTCAACAGTATCCCATCCCAATCTCTCACGGCAGCAGGGTCTCCCTTGGACGCATCTCTCTCTTCGTGCGCCCTTTCCGCCATCCTACCTAGGATGGACACGGCTTGATCCGGCCTCATTGGTGTAGGCAGATCGAAACCCATGCCCGTTGGATCTAGGTCTAGGAGAACGAGAGTATGCAAACCATTACTGCGATTCGACTCAATCATCTCGAGGGGGGAGGTAGCCAGATACTCTCCATAGGGGTAAGGCAGTGTGACCTGTCTCCCGAACTTGTACGACTGCAACCCTGACAGGGAGACTGCTAGTGCCGTGGCGGACATCCCTGGGATCACTTCGAAACCAACCCCCTCCTCCATGCACCTCGCCTCCAGATCGATGTGAGTGGTTGCCTGCATTGGGTCCCCTACAACCAGAAGTGCCACGGCCTCTTCACGAGCCTCGTCCAACAGACTCTCCGGGCTCTCGACAGATGGCCTCATCAGCCTCTCCCAAGTCCCCAACAACCCCTCCAGCCGTTCCTCCTGATCAGATGGGAGAACTGCAGTGTAACCCTCCAGGTACCTCTTGCTGCAACCTCTTGCAATGCTCTTGGCTCTCTCCGTAATGTGACTTAGGTCACCTGGGCCAATCCCGATCAGCCATAGACCGGGAGACACGTCCTTGGATGCCATCAACCGCCTCTCGTACTCTAACGCACATCAATCTGATTGCGCGTAGAACTTCAGGCTAAACGATCCTTTCTGGCCCAACTTGATCCCAGAGTAGTACTCGTCCTTCCTTGAATCGAATGGGTCCATGGAGTAAACCAGGTCCTTGCTGTAAGTCTTGTACAGGTACTTCACCCACAGAAGCCCCCTATTACCTCCAGCAGAGAGGAAGTCTCCTCCCGAGACTCTCCTGATTTGTCCGAGAACCGCCTCCACATCTTTGGAGAACCCAAGCACTCCGGTTTCCATCACCACGAAAGAACCATCCTCGTAGCGTTCCCAAGCCATCATGTCGTTGATGTCCATCCTGTCGCAGTCCTCACAACCGTTCAGATCAACCGTCACCTCGCCATGCTCGCAGTTTGGGAACATGCTAGACATGAATTGGAAGTAGTTTCCACTGCACGGGTCTCCGATCACCATCAGACTCTTTCCCTTCGCCCGAGCCATCTCCTTCGCAGCTCTGAACAGCCTCTTTGTTCGGAAGTAACGCCCAATCGGGGAAATCAGAACGCTCCGTATCACTGCCTCACTGCCTCCGTCATTGTGAAGCGATGATGCCCACCGGCACTTCAACGTGATGCGCCATCTGAGGGTCCCGAACCGCGCTGTCGAGGAGCATTTGGCTCTGCTTAGGGACAGGGGTTGGCTAGCACCAGGGATGAGGGTGATCTCTCACGAAGATGGCCAGCACAGGCTGGTTCCCCTAGACCCGGGCGCTCCGATTAAAATGCCCGCCCCATTCGATATCCACGAGACAGTCCTCCTCGAGGGATCGTTGGACCGCAGGGTGGACCCCAATTGGTGGAATCACCTCGCTTTACTGGTAGGCGAGGAAGAGATATCAGCATTCGGGGAGGATTGGCCTTCTTCCCACGAGTTCATTTCGGACATGATGATTGTCAGAATCGAGGACAATCTAGAGGAATACACTCCACAGATAGCCGAGGCGAAACTCCGTGCCCATCCTCACATCAGGCTCGTGCTCAACGACGAAGGTGTCCAAGGAGAACTAAGGATTCGCGAACTCACACCCATAGGTGCTAGGGTGGGAGGTGAGATTGTCACGGACAACATCCCAGAATCTGTAGGCAGCACGCGGGTACTTGTTAGGGAGTCCGGCAGGGCCATTGCCTGCGATCCAAACAAGGCTTACTTCTCCTCCAAACTCCAGTCAGAGAGGCAAGAGACCCTATCACTCGCCAAGGAGTTACGAGAACTACTCGGCCGACCAATCAGCGTCTGCGATCCATTTTGTGGGGTAGGACCGGCTCTTGCCACCCTCCTCGCTGAGCCGGATTTGGTCGGACACGCTCTGGCATCGGATCTCAATCCAGAAGCAGTGAGGCTCCTCCTGGACAACCTTAGGCGGTGGGATCGTAGGGACTATCCATCAGAGCCTTTCCCAATTTCTAGAATCTTTGAAGACAGAGTCATCGGAATTGCCGATGCCTCTCAACTCTGCGAAGACCACTCACTGGTTGGGTGTTGGGATTTGGTCATAGTCAACCTCCCACATCGAACAATCGAACTTCTCCCCTCCTTGGTGCCCCTCCTCAATCGCTCAAACCCTTCAATGATCAGGGGGAGGGCGATAGCTTCCGAGAGCGAGATCGGAGACGCCAATGAAGAGATTAAGCGTGCTCTGCCAAACCTCCTTCAGGGGCTTCCCGAACCTTCGCTCAGGATCAAGAGGGACTACAGCAGCACCCTCAGGCTATGCTCCTTCGAAGCTTGGATTTCTCCTGAATGATTTCGCACCATTCCTAGTAGCAGAATAGGAGAGGAAAAGATCCTCTATTCGGGGGACTGAGTGGCGCCCCGACCGGGATTTGAACCCGGGTCGCAGCCTCGACAGGGCTGCATGATAGGCCACTACACTATCGGGGCCGGCCCTCTGTCGAGTTTGCCTCCCTTTTTCAAGGTTTGAGGGGGCATTATTGATGGCCCAGCCGCACACAGGCTCTGCATGGGAGACGCGAGAGTCATCATCGACGTTATTGACAATGGGGGTCAGTGGACACATAGAGAGTGGAGGATGCTACGTTACCTGGGTGTGGATACGCAGATTCTTCCAAACAATACTCCAATCGATGAGCTCCGTGATCTCGATGGACTAATCCTGTCTGGGGGCGCGGCCCGGGTCGGCCTTACAGGGGAGTTGGGAAATTGTGCTGAATACCTCTCCTTGGGGGTGCCGATTCTCGGAATCTGCGCCGGACACCAGTTCATGGCCCGGCACTACGGAGGAGATGCGGGAGAGGCACCCAAGCCCGAATTCGGCGCTGCAACCATTTCCCTAGTGGACGACGGGGGCCCCCTCTTCCAAGGAACTCCTCCCGAGCAGACTGTCTGGGAGAGTCACAACGACGAGGTTACTGTGACACCACCGGGCTTCATCGTGGTTGCCCAAAGCGAGTCCTGCGAGGTTCAAGCAATGCAGAACGCAGATTTGAACAGGTTTGGGCTTCAGTTCCATCCAGAGGTCAACGACACCGAGTTTGGATCAAACATCTTTGAGAACTTCGTTAGGATATGCAAATCTTCCGAATTCGCATAGGACAGGTTGAAGAAGGCCCGGCAGGTCGCCGGCTCGGTAGCAATGAAGGGCGATCAGAACATCCTACACAAGTGCAGGAACTGCAACAGAACCGATAAGAGGTCATACAACCCTACTTCGGATGAGCAATGCAGCCATTGCAATTCCCCAATGGATCCACTCGAAATTCGCTATAAGTGCGTAAATTGCGGTCACATGGCTTGGGCGGAGGCCGGCTCAACGGGCAAGTCCTGCCACAAGTGCGGCTTTCGGATATTCGTAAAGCCCCGAAAGGACGGCATGGCAAAGGTCCTGAAGGCCGAGTGACAATCGCGGAGTTCAAGTCCCTCCTCCCCCCCATCCATCTATGGCGAGTTGGCTCGAGACAGAGGCACCCACTAGGTTCGAAGAACTGGCGGTGCCGGGGGCGGTTCATCGGGCCCTCCTTTCCACCAGCACTTCTGCTGACCCACCACACCTGCTAATCACCGGTCCAGCCGGTGTCGGCAAGTCAGCATGCTGGAGGCTGTTCGCTAGACAAATCCTCGGTCCGGGATGGAAGTCCACCACGCACATCCTCCAGGCTCGTGACCTAGTCAGGCAGAGGGGTGCCATGGCTACTTTCGAGGAGTTCCTCAGGCCAAGCGGCTCCGAAAAGGACACACTTGCAGGGAGGACCAGCCTAGATGCCTTCGACAGAGGCATTTCCACCTCCCACTCCGAAGAGGTAGCTCCAGCAGGCTCAGAAGTGGAAGTCAAGGTCGGCGACATCCCGATTAGTCGTTTGATAGTTATAGAGGACGCCGACTACTTGGGGCACATTCGCCAGGCATACCTCAGAAGGATGATGGAAACCGTGGGCGCAGCCTCTAGGTTCGTCCTGATTGCCCGTGCCCCCTCAAGAATCATCGATGCCCTCCGATCTCGTAGCCAGATGATCAGAATCCCCTCCACAGAAAGGGAAACCATCACTTCAACCCTATCTGATATTGCCAAGAGGAATAACTGCGAACCCGCCGATGGTGTCCTGGATGACATCGCATACATCTCAGATGGAAACCTGAAGAAGGCCATTTTCACTCTCGAGCTACTTGACATCAGAGGACTTGCCTCGGACAGGTCATCGGTCCATAAGATGGTTCAGGCATCAACCCTCCAAGCAGGTAGGAGGCTGGTGGAGTTGGCCATCAGGGGTAAGGTCGTTGAATGGAGGTGGGAAAACCGCGGAGGCCGGAACAAGAAAGTCCTCTCGGGGGCAATGGCAGAGGTCGACGACCTCATGAACAACCATGGTCTTGATTCCACAGACCTCATCTCACAGATTCACGGTGTGATAGTAGGTAGGAGAATGAGTGTCCCGCAAACTCTCAGGGAGGAGATGCTCGATGCGTTATCGGAGTGTGATGTAGGGCTGCAAAGATCCACCTACCCCCGAATACACTTTGAGAGGTTCCTGCACCGAACTGCAATCGCAGGCAAGCACCACGGCTTGTCAATGTCATGATGGCGGGCGCGGCAGGATTCGAACCCGCGGTCCCCGGCTTAGGAGGCCGGTGCATTATCCAGGCTATGCTACACGCCCGCTCTCGCGAGCACGCCCGCTTGAAGAAATGTGCCCCGAAAAAACACACCAGAAACCTCCTGTTATCCGATGCCATCAAGCGCAGAAAGCACACCGAGAGGACGTGGCGAGTAACACCTCAGACCTCCCCAATCCGTATGGCGAAGACGCTTCCTTTGGGCAGACAACCGAAACCGCCCTCACTCGAAGAGTCAGAATCAGGGATTCACAACGAGTTCTGTGGACTAGAATTACCTCCATTAGATGGAGTAGACGGACTAGGACGACAATCTCAGCAGCAGCAATACTCGCCACCGCTCTATTTGCCTCGGGGTGGGGTGAAGGATACCTCTTGGTGGGCGTCTCACTATTCGCGATTCAAGCCATTCTATTCTTCCCTGCTCTGTTGGCATCGTCCTTCGCTAAGATGTCTGCTAGGGACAGGCTTCAGTTGAAAATTGGCAACAATCGCTCAATGGAGGCGTACCCTGGTGTAGAACGAATCCTCAATACCCTCCATGAGAGGACCCTGAGGGAGAGGACAAGGACTCTATGCGCCGCTCTTGCGGCGGGGGCTCTCAATTCGGTTGACAACTTTGAGACTGGTACCGTTTTGGCATCGATACTTTACGGACTGGCCCTTTTCCTAGGCGCTATCTCGTTGATCAATACGCTTCAGTTGGAGCGCAGAATTCCAATGATCGACACGGACTTCCCCCTACTTTCCATGCATGCTCCCACCCTCCATGAGAGCACCTTGGATCGGGTGCTATCCGATTTGGTCGTAGCCCATTTGGATCCAGAGACCGCTGGAGCATGGGACGATTGGGTAATGGGTTTGGAGAACAAGGTCCGCTCCAACCAGACCCCAGAATCTGCAGTTGAACACCTACTGCGCGTTCTTCACCTCAATCATCTAGGACTTTTGGATAATGAAAGACTGATTTCCGAGTCCAAGAGGGTGTTTCGAGTAGCTGCAATCGACGATCTGAATAATGAAGAGTCGAAGTTCTGCTACAGAACCCTTCGAAGGCTAATGGCGCACACAAGGGCATGGCAACCAGGTCTTTTCAGGCTGATAGACCGACTCCAAGATGCAGCACTCAGGGGGCACTCATCGCTAATTGAGAACTCATGGAGGCTAGATCTCGACCTCCCTCCAAGATGCTCCCAAGGGCAGGGTGATTTGTTCGTAATGGTTCACAATCATTCTGGAAAGCCATCACAGGTTGAGGTCGACATTATTGCTGCCGACGGGGAACCCCATCATCAGACTCTCAGACTAAACCCACCAGTTTCCAGACAACCCAAGAAACCCGCGAAGATAGGAGAGGAGGGGAATGATATTGTCGATGTTCTAGGTAGGCTAATCGACAACTGCCTGGTCCTGTGGATTGGATTGGCATGGCCACAAGGGTCAACAGGTTCCAAACCAGTACAAGTCAACTTAAGAGAACAAAATGGGGGGACTCTCTCATCTTTCGTAGTTCAGACCACCCTCTCCTCGGGATTCAACCCAGAAGGAGCAACTGAGAAGATGCTGGATGCTGCGGCAGCAGTCAGAAGGATCGCTATTTCGGTAGCGGAGTGATATTCCGGAAGGACCTCTTTAAAGCGTCACGTTCTTGTGATTGGGACCTCTGGCATATAGAGAAAGATGGAGTCCAGAGAAGTAGTCATCATCGGTTCGGGTCCCTCAGCACTTCGCGCAGCGATAGCCTGTGCCGACGGGGGGGTTGTCCCCTTGATGATAGATGAACTAGGCGTCGGCTCTGCCTCGGGCTCTCCACCAGTAGCTGGACTCGCAGCCTCGATTGACGAATTGAACTCGGCGGCTCACACGGAGGATACTCTCGCAGCAGGTGGCGAGTTGTGCAACGAGTCTACGGTTTCTAGGACTTGTAATGAGGGTGTTCCAACACTTGCTGAGTTGGAGAGATGGGGGCTGGCTCTTAGGCGCAGGCAGGGGGGTCTGCCACATGCCGCCCCTGCTCCCGGGCATCAAGTACCCCGGCTAACAGGTTGTGGGGATTCAACTGTAAGGGAAGTTACCAGAGTTCTAGAAGAGCAGACAATCAAGCGAGGGATACAGAGGAACGCCGACTACTTACCCCTCTCCATAGTATCAGACAACAATCAGGTTAGAGGGATAGTCACTCTGAATATATCTACGGGGAGAATCGAACCATTCCAGACAAAGGCTGTAATTCTGGCGACTGAGGGCCATCAAGGCCTGTGGTCAAGCCCAAGCGAGGGTTCGGGTACCGGCTTGGCTCTTGCAATATCCGCTGGAATAGAAATGAGAGGGATGGAAAGCACTCCCAGACACCCACTAACTATCAGGGACTGTGGAATCCACATTCCCATGGATGTCCTCGGCTCGGGTGGCAGGATCAGGAGGGAAAACGGGGATGACATCGGTCCAGAGGAAGCCCTCGGGGGAGAGCCCTGTGTGCTCGATTTGAGAGGCATCGATTCGGATGCAATAATTTGGTTCTCCCAGACATCACAACGGATCAGGGACAGACTAGGCCTCGACATCACAAGGGACGTAATCCCATTATCTCCTGGTGTAGCGTATACCACAGGAGGAGCGCCCTGTGATCATGAGGGAAGAGTAATTTTCGAGGAGCAAAACACAGAGTCCTCATCAGCAGGGCTATGGCACACTGGTCTATATGCTGCTGGGAGGAGTGCCCATACCGGAATGCACGGCAACTCCCCACTCCCTGGAAACCTGCTACTGGATGACTTAGTTTCTGGAAAGGCCGCGGGCGCCCACGCCGCTGGATGGGCCCCAAGTATCCAATTCGGGGGGGCTACCCAAATCGACCAAGCCGTCCACGAAGCATCGAACAGAATCTCTTCAATCAGAGAAGGAGAGGGCGTCACCGTTGGGAATTTCGCCTCCAAATTATCTTCCGCAATCTCGGACGGGGCTTCCTCTAAGGAGGCAGCGTTGGTTGAAATCAGAGGCATGAAAGACTCCGGGTTCAGACTCGTCGACACCTCGGCAGTCATGAACACCGAGATGGTGGAGGCCCTCCGATTGCACGGTTTGGCCTCAGTTGCTGAGTCAATCCTAACCTCTGGGTGATATGATGGAAGAAGACCCCAGCATCTTCACGATGATAATCGAAGGAGAGATTCCCTGTCACAAAATCTACGAGGACGACTTGGTTTTCGCATTCCTAGACATCAATCCATTCAGCCCGGGGCACACACTAGTTGTTCCCAAGGAAGCGACTAGGACGCTGGATAAGTTGAGCGACGAATCGGCTGAGGCGCTGGGCGGGGTCCTCCCTAGAATCTCAAGGGCAATAATGAGGGCCACCGGGGCTGAAGAGTTCAACGTGATACAGAACAACGGCCCAAACGCATTCCAGAGCGTTTTCCACGTACACTTCCACATCATTCCCAAGATGGAGGATGGCAGGGGCCTTTCTTTCCCATTCAAATCCACACCAATAGATCACGAGGAAGCAGCAATTATGGCCTCGTCAATTAGAGAATTATTGGATTAAACACTCTCAATAATCAAGACCTCAAACCTCCTCGGAACTCCGTGCCGGATATGCAGGGTGCGCCCAATATCGAACCAGAGCTGTCCAGTGGAGCAATGAAACTCAGAAGAAAAAAACTTGACCGATTACCTTGGGATCACACCGGTAGACACCCCGGGAGCCCTTTCTTCTGGCAGATAATCCTCCTAATGATGGGTGTTGGCCTACGGTACATTTTCAGGAGAAGCCAGTACGACAAGCTCCCTGAATTTGAGGGCGGCAGAGTCCTCTCCGCCATTCATCTAAACGGTCTGGTTGACCCCTCAACAATGGTCAATTCCCAGGATAGAAGAGTCATTTCCATGGGCAGACATGACTTGATGACCATGCCGCTAATTGGGTGGGTATCTAGGAGAATGGGATCCCAACCAGTAATCAGGAAGGCAGAGATCGATAACGGAGTTACGGATGAAGAGTATGCGAGAAAAATCAACGACAGGACCCTGTTGACCATGACGAACTGCATCGCATCGGGACACAATGCGCTAGTAATGCCGGAGGGGAAATCCCATCAGGACTCAAGATTGCACAGATTCAAGACAGGGCCAATGAGATTCGCTCTTAATGCAGCCTCGATTGCACAATACAAGGGACTCCCACCTCCAGCGCTACAGCCCGTAGGCCTACACTTCAGATGTCACTATTGGTTCAGGACAGACGTTTTCGTGGAGTTCCAAGAGCCTATTCCAGTCAAGGCTCCAGAGGTTCCGGGTGCCCCAGAGAGATTGTCATCAGGAGCATGGGAGGAACCCCCCCAAGAACAAGTCAACTCTCTGCGTGACAGGCTATTCTCGTCTCTCTCAGAGATAACTCCAGATGCCCCGGACTGGGAAACATACCGAGCTTGGCATCTGATAGGGCACGTCAGAGCAAACGTAACCAACAAGCCGCTCCAGTCATTCAAGGATGAAGTATTAGCAGCTAGGGATGTCCGAGACTCTCTTTCTGAGGACGAGGCCCGGGAGAGATTGCTGGCCCCTTCAATCGAGGCTGCCAAGATACTACACGTCCACGATCTGGATGGGCGTTCTTTGAGGGGGCTGAATCTGAAGACAAGCAGATTGTGGATTAGGGCCGTAATGGGGGTCTTTCTTATGTTAATAGCCGCTCCAGTCACAATACCATCAACTGGAATACAGGCCTCCTTGGCATGGTTCATGGGGAATAGAACAGACGAGGGGGTAGATGCTAGGACCACATATCACTTCTTAGCTGGGATGTTTTCCCCAGTCCTCTTTTGGCCGCCTCTCGCTATTGTAGTGTCCCTTCTGCTTATCCCTCCTTCTATTCATGCAATCCCATTCAATATCTGGCTAGCATCGGTAATAATTTTCCTTATTCATGCTTCTAACGTAGTCTTCCTGTATGGATATGATTGTTGGTCTGACTTCTCGGTCTCCTCGAAGAGGGCCAAACTAGAGTCTTCTGATCAGGGAAAGAGGCTCGTTGAATTGATTAACGATGTGAGTATCAACCTTAACTTGCTCTAAATAGGACGGCTTCTTGCAGTATCTGTGAACCATAGCGAGGCGACCGACTCAATCAGGTCTTGGTTGGAGGGGGAGAGACTAGAGGCCAGAGAGGTGAAAGACCCCCAGGCAGTCATTCACCTCCACGTCAGGTATCCTCCCACAAAACAGGGGCATCTGTTCAATATTGTAATCCCAAAGAAGAGAAACCTCGTATTGGTGTATTCAATCACAAGAGTTGACGAGGGGCAGCAGGAATCGATGCAAGAGATGGCCGAAGAGGTGTCCGAGGACTGGGAGGAGTGGCTCCATGAGACCAGAATCAGAATGACAACTTCGGATCTGGACTGGGTTCTTCATCTGGGGAGAAGCAAAGACGGAGTGGCCGGTCCATTACAGGCGTTCAATCTTTCAAGACCAGTTTGGCTAGATGGCCTAACACAGAATGAGTTTATGCAAAGCATGAGAAAGGTTTGGATGACAAAACTCTCTTTGATTCATCAGATCAAGTATGGTTTCGGTAATGGAAAGGGGAAGCCCGGACCTGTTGATGATTGGGAAGGAAAGAAGTCCAGAAGAGCAACCAGTCAATCTCAAACGAGGCAATCCGAGATTGATACCGATGAGACTGGTGGTTTCGGCAAGGACTTCGACCCCCTAGAATGGGTATAGGCCTCCAGAGCACTCAGGAACCTAGGAAAAGTGACCACAAGGGGTTTAGGTTAAGTATTCGAGAAATTCGAAGATTGATGATGCAGCCCATCCGCAGCTTCGACAAGGAAGGCATATCGAGTAAGAGGAGCGGTACAACCATTGTGTTGCTGATGCTACTCAGCCTTCTGGCATCATTCTCGTCTCCGGCTAGCGCTAGTGATATCGTAGTCACCGATCCAATAGAGATTGTACAGAGCGGGGTGCATAATGACAGAATGATGGCTATGGGTGCCGACTCAGAGGGTAATGTGCACGTGGTCTGGAGCCGGAACACGAATCACCTGTACTACAAGATGCTAGACCCCAGAGGTGAAACTCTGATTTCAGAGACTCAGATTTCAGATCCCGGTGCTCATCGAGCGTGGCATCCTGACGTCACGGTGGATAGTGATGACATGGTTCACGTGGTATGGACCGACAAAGCCGGCCAGCACAAGATCATGTATACCCTCCTCGACCCATCACTTGACGATCAGAGCGGTGACTCCTCGTTAGACTCAGTTCTTTCGGTAGTTACCGATGATTTCGAAGTAGCAAACAATCCACAGAATCGAGATTGGCCGGCGATTGACGTAGACTCAGACAACAACCCACACATCGTCTGGGAGGACTCTTTCGAACCCCTCGAACTCTACTATCAGCAGTCACAGATTTACTACAAGATGCTCTCAGTCGACCAAACTGCTAGAGTGGTCATCGTTGAAATCGACAGCACACTCCTGACTCCTATTCTTGGTCAGAAGGGACACCCAGACATCGCCGTCGACATCAACGATTTCGTTCAGATTGTTTGGGACGATACTAGAGGCGGCCAGGTAGAGATGGTTGTCCCGATCGACACTTCTGGATCGATGAACGCAGAATGGGCAGACATGTGCGCGGTCTTCTACGGTGGTAATTTCGCTAGTGGAGGATACTTCGTGGGATTGAAGCCAATGTTAGTCAGTGCCAACATGAGCGTATATGAGACGCTCTATGCCCTCAGTGGCAACTGGCCAGCCGCTGCAACTAGCGGAAACTGTGCCGATGCCTACCAGACAGGTGGCTCCGGCAGCCAAGGACCCAGAAGTACCCCACTCGGGCAAGGGGATTCGTCAGGAGGCATCAGGGAGTTAACTGAGGTCGTTTACAATAACCAAGCTACCAACCTCCCTGCAGATGGCGGGTACTACAGCGAATTCTGGGGTCCAGCGGCAACATGGGCATGCCTATCTTACAGAGATATTCAAGCTAGACAGGGACTTTCCGCAAACCCCCCAACCACCCTAGATCATCGATGGAACGACAACGCCACCCGCGTAGTGATTCCGATTTCTGACGAGGGTCCCTATGGGGGGACCCCAATGGACAATGACGACACTTCGAGCATTAATCAGGCACATGACGCATGTGTATTGGCTCAGACTAAGCCATACCCTCTCTGGGCTGGTTCCGACACCGCAGTTGGAAGCTACATGCTCGACCTCGCACAGTGCCCAGTTGGATCCGGGTTGAATACCAGAACATGCAATGGTGCGACAACCAGAACCACCACTGCTGAGGGACAGATGTACCAGTTCCCGACTAGTGCAGGATCTTCTTCCGAGCTAGAGATAATGGTCGAGGCTATGGTTTACCTAGCTACGAACAACTCTCGCGAGATATACATGACAGTCCTAGACCCACACTCTCTATTGGAGAATCCTTGGCCAGGTTGGAGTCGAGGGGATTCCGGAACCGACGCCCACCAGAATGGGTATTACGTCGAGGACATCGGTCCATCCGAAGACGAGCAGGGCTATGGACATTTGACAGTCGTAAACGACACCCAGATCACCAACAATCCAGCCTACAGCTTGCACCCTTCGATTGCCGTTGATAACTCAGGCAACACTCACCTCGCTTGGCAGGACGGACGACTCTATCCCGGTTGCGATGGTCCCACTGGAGGAATTGACATCGAGGGAGCCTACGAGATCTACTACACCAGGCTTCGAATAAGGGGCGCTGCCGAGTGGGACGGCGTTCCAGAAGGACTTCCAGCATATGGGATAAAGCAGATTGCATCAAGCGCAATCTCGACCCCAGAACAATGCGAAGGGGCCTCTGAAGAATATCCATTTGCCCCCAGCTCCGTGGCACCGCAGATACTGACTGACACTTTCGACAATGTCCACCTCGCTTGGATTGACTATAGCTTTACGGAGTGGCAGGAGACAATAATGTACGCTAGGCTGAACAATACTAACGAAAAGTTCCCCCAGGGCTTCCCGTTAAATTCCGCAGCCTCGGCTATTCTTGACCCTTGGGAGGTTCAGGAGGTCACTAACTGGTCGTCTGACAAACTCGGACCAGCGATGTGTCAGCCAGAGTGCAACACCGCCGACGGGCATCACCTATTCCCCGATTTCAATCTCGACAGGGGCATGCCTCCTGCCTTTGCAAATGATCTCGGCAGCGGGTCACACATAGGTTGGTCAGACAAGAGGTGTGACTGGGACGGCTCCAACGCAAACAAGTGGACACTCTGCTATGTTCACGTTCTCACCGGTCTAGTTGACCTTTCGCTGGCTTGCGATGACAAGATAAAGACAAATGCAAACATAGAGGGATATCCATACGAGTGTCCCGCCGAGGCTGAGACATTCTACCACACAATACAACCCGGCGAGCTAACAACATTCAACATCACAATAGCGAATCCGACTCCAGGACCAGCCGAGTTGGTTAGGGACACGTTCACGGTCACAATGGAGGGCGTTCCCAACAATTGGTCCGCCACCCTATTCTACTCCACCAACAATACACCAATTTTCGACTCAACTCCCGTTTTCCTAGACGGGGGGGCAATCGATCCACTCTACCTCAGAGTCAGGACACCCACGATTTATCAGGCGAAAGACGACGAGTTAGCCCAAATCAGCATCGTTGCCGTTTCCTCCAAGGACCCGGCAATACGCAACAAACTCACCCTTCTGACTTTGATGGATGTGGTCCATGGCATCCAACTCGATACCAGTCACTTCCAAGTAGATGTCGAGCAAGGTAAGTCAGCAGTGTTCTCCATATCAATCAAGAATACCGGGAACGTGTACGATACCTTCGCATTCTATGATCCTGCCACATTAGAGGGTCAGAATGAGTGGGCACTACCATTCGGCTGGGGGATAGACTTCCCTCTCCTTATCTCCCTTGACCCCGGGCAGTCGGTCACGAGGAACCTCAAGGTAAGCGTCCCAGAGTCACAAGACCCCGGTACATTCGCGATTTATCTGAAGGGATGGTCCACAGGGGAACCAGTCCTATCTGTAGATAGAGGGACATTTGACGTGCTCGAGCTCTGGATCAACGTCTCAATAAGGACTACTGGAAACATCGTATTCGACATTGGGGATACGAAGTTGTACGTCCTCCCAGGGGAGTGCGCTGGGTTCCCCATCCAAGTGAGCAAATACTTCACCCCTGGACACATTGTTTTCACAACTCCGGGAGCCCCGATGGACAGGCCAGATGAATCTGACATCAACTCTTGGAGATTCGACCATTGGACGGTGGATCTGGATTTCTCTGAATGGCCAGGGAGCTCTTCATCAGCTGATCAGGACATTTATTGGGCCCAAGTAGGGACTACCTACACTGTTACTGCAGAGATGTGCTCACCCTACAATGCAACAGCCGGGATAGGGGAGTCAATCACCGTACGCGCACACCTAGATGGAACCCCAAAGGTTCGAGACTCCGTCCTGATTCTGACAAACGTGGTTCAGAGGTACGAGCTCGAGTCATTCGTCCCGGAAACCATCGTTGACCTTTACCCCGGCCAATCCTACCAGATGAATACAACTGTGTCTAATCTAGGCAACGGACAAGACAGGTACGATATCACCATCGAATCAATAGTGGATAATCAGGGTGGAGCTCACGTTTGGGACATTGATATCCCTCGAATTCTGTTCGAGGAGTTGAATAGGGACGAAGCACAGACCGTTCCGATTTACATCAATGTCCCAGTTCAGACGCTAGCAGGCGAGTATGCGATTACCTTCAATGTACTGAGCGAGGAGCCATTTCCCTGCACCGAGGATCCTTGTGAGGGGACCAAGGTCCAGAATCAGATAGTAATCAGAGCCACCATCATCGAGTTCCATGACATGCAAATCTCTCTGGACCCAACGGTCGAGAGCAAGATAAAGACCACAGCACCTAGCAGAATTGTAAGATACACGTTGAACGTCTCCAATTACGGGAACGTCGAGGATCAGCCAACTATACACAACCACACCTATGACGACGTAACCAATACCTGGTCAGTGAGACCAGGGCTCGGATCCCTCAGCACATGGGAGATCGATTATGCCCTCTTGGAGGGTTTCGGTTCCGAGTTCACGTTGGAGAAGCCATGCGTTGAGTTAACCATGGAACAGGAGAACCAAATCACCCAACAGTCGTCGCAAGGCGACGGTCCGGACTACTGCTACGTGACAGCTGGAAACACACTCACTCTTCCGATGATGCAGCCCTACACAACATTGCAGTTGGTGGTAATTGTTACAGTAGCACCGGACGCGGCTCTCACAGATAGGAATATAGGAATCAAGGTGCTTTCTATGCACGGCTCATCCGATCAGGGAGGTGACTTCGATGAGACCGAAGTTTGGACCGACTCATGCACGTTGGATAGTAACTCAGACGGCCTACCGGACAACCTTCCTCCTGATTGCGATACTAACGAACAGGTCCTCGAGATGAGACTCAGGGCCCCGGATTTGGTTCTGGAGAGCGTCATAGCGCCTGTCAAAGAGGCAGCGATTGGAGAAATGCTCTCCATCAACGTCTTCATTACCAATAGAGGGAATGCCCATGCGACCGACGTCAACATCATCCTTTGCAAGGACCAGTCCGAATCCGACATCAAGAGGAATGGTTGCAAAGAAGAGAACATTGTCTATAGACAGATAGTCAACGCTATAATGCCCATAGGGCAATCTGATACAGATCAGTCTGATCCAATAACGCTGCTATACATGGTTGAGCCAGGTAACCACGATATCGTCGTGGTAGTAGACCCAGACAACACCATCGTAGAGACAGACGAGAACAACAACATAGAGAGGATAGGGACAATGAAATCTCCCCTGGGGGCACTTGATGTCGGAAGAGAACTCGTCATTGTATATGCAGTGCCAGCAATCATCATCGGCGCCACTTTCTCCCTCTTTGCAGTTGCAGGATACGTCATTTGGGGCAGGAGGATTGAAGCCCTTGCAAGATTCTCCGAGTTGAGCAGCCTTCTTCCCGGCTCCGACGATGATGACATGGTCTTCTGACTTACTTGGCCATCCACCATGGCAGAGGCATAGAATCCCTTCCCGAGACGAAGGAACCAGAATTTGTCGCGAAGTCCCTCATCAGTCGCTCCCTCAAGGTATCCATCATCTTCTCGGCATGCATCGATTGAATACGCATTCCCTGTGAGAATGCATCTAGATCCAGGGGCCTCCTTGGGTGCCTCATCATTGCATGTGCAAGTTGCCTTTCCTCGTAAGATTCGAAACTCTCCTCAACACTTGGAGAGACTTTGTGCATGACCTGCTGATGGAGCGCAATTATCGAGTCCCTCTGTCGGTCAACGCTCTCCAAAGCCGCATCCAACTCCGATAGCATCCCCATTGCGTCAACCATCGGGAGGGGCTTCCTCGAACCTAGCCTTCCAACCACCTTCTCCAAATCGCTAGGCAAGCTTCCTGATAGTCGCATTCCCCTTGGCATCTTTCGATGCTCAGCCCTGAACAAGTCTGGCCCCAGGTCCAAGCGAATAGAGAACGACTGATTTACCCTGTAGACCTTCTTTGGCGGGCCCCCCTTGTCCGATTTCTTGATCTCAGAATCAACGAAGCCCGCCTCCTCTAGGACTTTGAGGTGTTTTACTACTGCCTGTTGACTGACATCTAGTAACTCAGAGAGTTGAAGGGGGTAGTGGGGCTCTTTGACTAGGTGTCTGAGAATCGACCTTCTAGTTTGGTTCTCTAGAATACTGAGGGACTCATCGAACCCAACCATCACTTGCCAACTCAAGGTTGGGTAGTCAACATCCTCTAAAAACCAATCTAGATAATTTTGAAGGAAACTTGGGTTTCCGTCAACCTTCGTCCCACGACTTCCAAGAATCCCCAGAGTCCTCTTCTTGAGGATTTTCGACATTCTCACTGCTAACTCCGACAAATGGGCTTGGGGCTACTCCAGACCCCCCAACTACTGAATCCTCACCCTGGACATTGCCCAGTATCACGCTTCCATCTTCGATAATTACGAATTGGTCGGGCAGTTTCCTTTTGTCCGTCCATACCATAACAGCAAGAACAACACCAACTATCCCAACGGGAAAGCCAATGCAGCATCCGGTGTAGAATAGATACAACCAGAAATTTTCGAATAATTTGCCCGCTGATTTACCATCGTCAACAAGCCAAAGGTCCGAGCTTCCTTGGTTTTGCAGCGTGTAACTCCCCCCCATGTCCTTGAATACCCTAACTGGTGAGTAAACGGTCTTGTCTGCACCCAAGCGATCCGGGTCCATCCGTCCTGGCTCCTTCCCGGGTATTTCGTTTCCGTCACTATCGAATAGAGTAAGATTGGAATCCGGTGTCTCCCCATCAGAGACTCTCACAGCCGATAGTAAATCAGAATCCTCAATATCGAAAGTTCCTGATTCTCCAGGACCCAGTTTCACGAGATAATTCGCCTCCGGATCGTAAGTTTCGATGAATTCGTCAGACACTTGCCATAGTGAAATTACGGCTATCAGTAGTAGGAATGCAGAAGACGCAGTCGTGATGCGAGCCCATCGCCTCCTTCCATCAGTCACAACCCTCCCCCTATGCTCCCATCTATCAGGGTTGTTTTCAGTAAGTGATGCCCAGCGCACCTAGCTTTTCCGGCAAGTAGGTGTCCGTCACGAAGTCTAGACCGTACTTTGCAAGGGATTGCTGCTCCGCCTTCTTCCCAATCTCTTGCATCAGATGAATCTGCTCCTGCCACCAACCAGTTGAGAATCTAGGGTCGCTTAGCTCAGCAGTCAGGGCATTCAGATCTTGCTTGGTCAGATCATCGCTCGGTAGGTCATAGGCCAGGATGTCATCCGCGGTTATCCCGAGGTAGGTTGCCTCCTTTGTAGCCAAGTACTCTGAGATATGGGCCGTCTTGATAGCACCATAGGCTATGCTAGCGAAAATCCTGAATGACCATGGGTCGCAGTCGGCGAAGACAACTACCGGCTTATTCCACTCATCGCTCATCCTCTTCATTATGCGTCGCGTGGATCTTGCCGGCTGACCCTTCAGGTGAACGAGAGCGCACCTTGATTCCTCATCGAAGCCGTTCTCAACCAATCGATCGAACATACCGCCTGTCTCTATTGCCATGACGAAGTCGATGTCCTCCTCGACAAATTTCAACTTCTCCTTCTCTACATTGTATGGTACTCCATACCCCGAGTCACCTACGTCATCTCTGCAGTTTATCCTCATCCAGTCCCCTCGTCGATTCCTCTCTTCGACTGTGATGTTACCGATTATCCTAGCCCCATCCTCCTCTGGTCTCAGTTTGAAGTCCTCCCTGAGGCACTTGGTGACTATCTCCAGATCCTCGGCTAGGTTGTTGCTCTCATTCTGGGACCCGAACTTGCCGTGCCCCCATCCCTCTGAGATGTAGTACATCTCCCTGAGTGTGGATGACTTGCCGCTATCTATCATCTCCTCGATGAACTCGGTAATGTGAAGCGTCCTGAGGAGTTGCCGTGCGGAACCAAGGCTAGTCGCATCCCGTACCGTCTTGTTCTTCCCGTACTTGAATACGCCAAGTCTGTTGTCGAATGAGATGTTGCTCTTGGATCTGACAGGGAGCGTCATTCTAGGTGGATCCCCTCTCTGCATCCTGTTATGCATCTCTGCTGCCACGTCATGCAGAGCATCGACTACTTGTTCCTTGGTTCTCCTAGGTGCGGCATCGCTCATTGGCCATCACCCTCCAGTCCGAACCACTCTGCACCGGTTTTTGGGAGGTTTTCTTCCATTCGGGTTTCTTTTTGGGGGGCTGCTTCCGATGCAGAAGGATTCTCCTCAGCCCTGACAGCTAGTTTTGCAATTACTGCATCATCATCCCTCTTGCGGACCTCTTCCATTGCAGCCTCGAGGGCTTCTGTCTTCCTCTGTTCTTCGAGCAGTTTCTCGTCCATCTTCGTGGCCCCGATTATCTCACCGTTTCCTCTGAAGAAGATGTCTGTCTCATTCCATTCTCCATTACCAAGTCCGGAAATTCCGAATTCGAGCAACGTGGAAGTTCCCGGGTTGAGGGTGTCTAGCCTCCATGCCCACAGACCCCGTGCTTCCTTTCTTCCTCCTGTTGGGTTGTATGACATCGCGGTTCCATCACTTTCTGGCCATTTTGCCAGTATTGTGTAAGCACGTGCCCTCGCTGTGTAGTTGTGTAATGTGATGGAGCACATTGCTAGCCTTTTCTCCTTGTCCCAAGACAAATCCTCTTCTAGGAACACGGCATTCATTATTTGAGTGATCACAGGTGCCAAATCCGGCTCTTCTCTACTTAGCAGCTCAGAAGATTTTCTGGAGATTTCAGGGAGTATGATATTGACCAACTCGAATTTCTCCTTTGCCTTCTTTCGTTGAGAACTCTTCTTCAGGTGGTTCTTCAGACCTCTTCCTACCTCAAGCATGGCCTTTCGAATCTCGTCAAACACATCTTCATCATAGGAGACCGCTTCCTTTGCCTCGCTAGTGAATTGGACGTTAGTGGATGCTAGGTGAATCAGAATTGCAGCCGGACCCTTTGGAATCCCATTCCCACCCGGTTGCTCCAAACCGTACCTCTTCCAATCGACCGACTCTAGGGCCTTGGTCAGCAGGCACCCTCCTTGCTGATACATCAGGGGCACTCGATTGGCGAACCTCAGAATCTCTATCGGGCCCTCTGATTGCAGGTCCCCTCCGAAAACAAGCCCCACTTCTATTTGGAACGGATTTCCCTGACTGGCTTTCGGCTTCCTGGTAACCGTTGAGGCGAATCTTGAGTCTATTGCCTTGGAAAGCCCCTTCTTGATTAGTAGATCCTCAATGGGTGAAAGACAGTCTGTGGGGGGGTCTCGCAGTGATACGGTCTGGAATGCCGATACCAAAGCCCGCGACTCTTCGGGTTTGATCCTCTTTGGTGTTCTAGTTTCCTCTATCTTAGCAGCTTCCAGTATTCGCTTCGAGGCAGAGGGAGGGACCGAGGAGAAGTTACGCTGAAGAAACGACGTCATCCTTCTTTCCGCAGCGCCTCTCAGTAATCTCTGGAGGGTTCCAAGATGCACTCCTCTTGGGTGAGGCCTGATTTCTCGTACCTCCCTAGGAAGCTTGTCTGTGGTCCTATTCCATTGCCCTTCCTCTATCACATCCCCATCCTTGTCGGTGACGACTAAGGATATCGATGCGTGGGGGTTCACGATTGAGGTCATCCTCAGATATTGGTAGACCGATTTCTTCCCTCTTTGGTACTTGGCTTTCATCAGGGTCTCGATTCGTAGTCCTTGGTCTGTCCTTTCGTCTGGCCACGTGTCTCTTTTTTCACCTGACTTGATCGCCTTGTTCTTCTTGGTGTCTATTCCCAAGTCAACGAATACTGCAGTTGAATCACTCCTAATCTTCGAAACAACGTGAGTCTTGGATCCTGTTGTCAGTTGGCTGTACATGACCACTCCGGTTATCCCTATTCCTTGCTGACCACGCGTTTGTCTGATAGCGTGAAATCTGGACCCTAGGAGGAATTTCCCGAAGACGTTCTCTATCGCATCCCTGGGGATGCCGGGGCCGTTGTCCTGTGTGATGAGTTTCAATTCGTCGTTTTTTGTTCTGTGAATCTTCACGCTGATGTCAGGAAGGATCCTTGCCTCTTCACAGGCATCCAGAGAGTTGTCCACTGACTCCTTGACTGCAGTAATTATAGATCTCTGAAGTGTGTCGAATCCCAGGAAGTGTTTGTTTTTCTCAAAGAACTCACTGATCGATACTTGTTTCTGTTTACTTGAGATTTCTTCTGCTTCACCCACGCGAATCACCCCCATCAGGTCCTCCCAGTACCCTAATGGCATGGGGCCTGCTTATGGTTGCCCGACCACGTCGGCTGATGGCTATTGAATACTACTGATGTCAGAGGCTTAGGGAGTTTATTCCATCACTTGGAAAACACGTCCGGGCTCCAAGCGGTTATCTTCCCAGTGAATGCGCTAGTCATCACGGTCAGCGGGCTCGCTAGGTACAGTCGACCAGGTCCTGACCTTCCCTGGAAGTTACGGTTGATGGCCGAAACCGTCACTTGATCCGAGTTATCTGAAATGCCAGGACCCGCCCCTATGCACGCACCACAACCCGGGTCAATCAATTTCACACCAGCTTCCTCGAACAGATCCGTCCAACCCATCCTAGATGACAGGCTCTTGACGCTCTTCGACCCGAACTGTATGTAGCATTCAACATCATCATGGACCTTAATCCCCGCCTCCAGAGCCGCTTCAGTTACCTTTGCGTAATAGGCGAAGTCATCATCCTTACCAGCGGTGCAAGAACCCGCGTATGCGATGTCGATTGCGATGTCCTCCAACTCGTCTATGTAAGCACCATTGGTTGGGTCCGATGGGATCCCTCTGTCCGGGTCACCCGGATGAGCCACCATGGGGCGGATTCCGTCCAAATCTATTGTATGGATACCTCCATCATATGTCGCACCCTCATCGGGAATAACGAATGAGGATCTGATTTCCTCCTCGGTGAGATTCTCTCTCCTCTTCAATATCCACTCAACCGTCAGATCATCCGCCTCGCAGATACCTGTCTTCGCGCTGCACTCGGTAGCCATGTTGCAGAGGGTTGCCCTTTCGTCCATCGATAGAGAGGAGAGCCCCGGACCACCAAACTCCATCGAACGATCCAGGGTATCCGAATTCTTGGCGTATTTCTCTAGAATGTGGAGAATGACGTCCTTGGCCGTGCATCCGGGATCTAGTTCTCCGATTAGTTCGAATCTAATGCTCTCGGGCACTTTCACGAAGGAGAACTGATTGTGGACAAGATTGGCATATTCACTGGACCCAACTCCGTAGGTCAGAGCGTTGGATGACCCTCCCATGCATGTGTGGCTATCTGTCGCCTGAATGAAGTCTCCAACATCGATGAACTCCTCTCGAGCCACTTGATGGCAAATACCAGGACTAACCCCATCCTCTGCTGAGTAGTCTCGGACACCAGTGTGCTTCTGGAAAATCCTCTGCATCGTCCTCAACGTCTCGATTTTTGCTACGAAGGGTCCGTATCGAGGGACGTCTGTTGCGTATAGGAGATGATCCTCGAAAACGGCAAACTTCGAGGGATTGGAAATCCCATAATCCTCCCCGTACTCCTCGGAGAGGAATGCGTGAACCTGAGCAGTGGTGTACTCATGGGAATATCCACCATCGACTGAGGCCAGTACAGCATCGCCTGGTGCGACGCTTACAGCATCACCGGAACCCTCGATTAGCTTACTCGATATTATCTTCTCAGCCATCGTCATTGGGTGAACCCCAGTCCTTACATTGGGAAGTGTTACCCTGCCTTCCTTCAATTCCCTAGCGAAAGAGAGCAATCCTCCATTCTCAAGAATCAGCTTTGTGACTGGGTCGTACCTCTCTGTGAACTCCTCGAGAGATATGTTCTCTCCATCCTGCAATCGTTCCAATACAGCGTGATCGGCCATCAACTGACCCAAGTTGATGTTGTTCCTTTCATGTATGGGTGCGAAGGAGGCTGCAATTACAATCCTGATTCCCGACCACCTCTCGCATTGAGCTGCTGTTTCTCGGCTGCTCCCTGTTCCCTTGCGATGCCCGCTTACAATAACCTCGAAACCACCACCTTTCAGTGCCCCCTTGTCCAGTACCCTTCTTCCTTCGTGCATGAGTCCGGCGTAAGCGTTCTCTGCTATTGCGGCCGGTTCGTGGTCGAAGCAGACCCAGGCCGGAGTCATTACATCAGTATTGATGTCATCCAGAAGATCCTCCACAGACATATCCTCCATTCTGAGATCCAATCCCTCGTAGAGTTGCCTTCGAATCAAATCCAAGTCCTTCGTTAGGAACAGAACGCGTCTCCCAGGGGTCAGGCTGATATTCTCAGGCGGCCATTCTCCCTCTGTCATTCAATCCCCCACATACTCCCAGAGAAGAATCTTATTTCACGATTCTCGATGACCATCGAACAGGTATTCTGAATCACAGGCAATTTTTTAAAAATTAATAACCTTAAATAAGATGTCTTTTGCGAATTTAATACCTTTTTGCCGAAAGGGGGGTGAGGATGTATGTCATATCTAGTTGAAGATACCGTGAAGTGCGATGAATGTGGAAGCCGACAATTGAAGAAGGACGAATCTAGAGGAGAAGTAGTCTGCGAAGACTGTGGTCTCGTTCTGGAGGACAAGGTGATTGACCAGGGTGCCGAGTGGCGAGTCTTCAGTCCTGAGCAGGGAGACCAGCGCGCAAGAACCGGTGCACCCATGACTGTGATGCTCCACGATAAGGGGCTTTCCACAGATATTGACTGGCAGAACAAGGACTACTCTGGAAAGTCGATATCTAGCAGGTACAGGAGCCAGTTCTACAGGATGAGGAAATGGCAGAAAAGATCACGAGTCAGCAATGCCACCGAACGAAACAAGGCAATGGCTCTAGCCGAACTCGACAGAATGGCTAGTCGATTGGAACTCCCAAAGACGATTAGAGAGACCGCGGCTGTAACCTATGGGAAGGCAGTCGATGCCAGACTGATTCGCGGTAGATCCATCGAGGGAGTAGCAGCTGCAAGCCTATACGCTGCCTGCCGAATTTGCGAGAACCCCAGAACTCTCGATGAGATTGGAGAGGCTAGTAGGACAGGACGCAAGGAGATTGGCCGCACATATCGTTTCATGGTCCGAGAACTCAGGATGAAGATTCCACCTACCAAGCCCGAGGACTACATCCCTCGATTCTGCTCCGGTCTTGATCTGGACGCAGAGGTCCAAGCCAAGGCATACGAGTTGATTGCCGCTGCCCAGGAGAAGGAACTGACAAGCGGACGTGGCCCAACAGGAATCGCTGCATCGATAATCTACATTGCAAGCGTTCTCTGTGGTAAGAGAAGGACCCAGCGTGAGGTTGCTGAGGTGGCCGGGGTCACTGAAGTAACTATCAGGAACAGATACAAGGAACTGATTCAGAATCTAAACATAGAACTCGAAATATGAGTTCTAAGATTACGAGCAACCAGTTGTCGAACCGCACTCGTTACACTTCAGGCATGTTCCATTCCTGACCATCTGGCTGCCACCGCAGTCATCACAGATGTCTCCGGTGAATCCCCTCTCCTTTGCTGCCTGCCTGGTTTTGGTCTCGACATCAATGATTGGTCCCACAGCAGCCTCCAAGGTCATCTGAACTTCGCGTCTCTCCCCTTGGCTCCGGGCTAGTCCCTGTTCGGTCACCTCAGGTCTGCTAATCGAGAAAGGATCCAAGTCTTCTTCCTCCAGAGGAACATGAGCAAGGTCGTCCCTACCAGCATACTCTATCGCAAGCTCGCGGAAGACCCAGTCGATAATGCTCGAGGACATCTTTACCCGGCCACTACCTCCCTCGATAATGCCGCTTGGCTCGAATTTAGTGAATGTGAACGATTTCACGAAAGCATCGATAGGAACTCCATGCTGCAAACCTATCGACACCGCTATGGCGAACTGGGACAGCAGGGCCCTCCAAGCAGCGCCTTCCTTGGATGTCAACAGGAAGATCTCACCGAGCTTCCCATCTTCGTACTCGCCAGTGATAAGCCGGACGCTGTGCCCCCCCACTCTGGCCTTGATGTTCGCGCCCCTCTTCCTGTCTGGTAGAGTCCGCCTGGAGGCAATGTAGTTCTCAACCAAGACCTTCGCCACTGGCACAGCAATGGGTTCTGGTAGTGGAAGGGCGCTGACGGCTTCTTCCACCATCTTCTCGACCACTGCCTCCTCCTCGTCTTCCTCAAGCTCCATCGAATCAACCAACTGACTCATCAATGGTTGTGATAGTTTGCTACCATCCCTGTAAACGGCACAGGCTTTGTTCATCGTGGCATGACTCAGATTGTATGCTTCTCGCACGTCCTCGATTGACGCATCAGAGGGCATGTTGATCGTCTTGGAAATGGCTCCTGAGATGAAGGGCTGGGCAGCTGCCATCATCTTAACATGAGCATCCCACGCGATCGACCTCTTCCCGTATTTACCGCATGGAGTGGCACAGTCGAACACAGCGAGGTGCTCGTCCTTCAGGCCCGGGGCCCCTTCTATGGTGTTGTATCCAAAGATGTGATCGTTCGCTGCATCAATTGCCTGACTAGTAAGGCCGATGAACCCGAGAGTATCGAAGAACGGGTCATCAACCTGGCTCTTTGACATACCGAGCTTTTCAATGCAGAATTCCTCACCCAAGATGGAAGACGCGAAGGCAGATCGCAAGTCGAAGACATCTGCTAACTTCCCCTCGATAGAGGCAAGCATCCCCTCGTCGAAACCAGCATCCTTCAATCTCCCCAGAGGCAGGCTCGGGCAGCCACTCAGCCTCTTCGTACCCATGATATACTCCTCTATCGAAATGGAGTCGCTTTCCGAGTACCCCAGTCTGCTAAGTGCATTGGGGACCCCGTGGTTGATGATTCGCAGAGACCCCCCTCCTGCGAGTGTTTTGTACTGTACAAGAGAGAACTGGGGCTCCACTCCCGTGGTATCGGCGCCCATGACCAGTCCTATTGTTCCAGTAGGTGCTATCACGGTTGTCTGTGCGTTTCTGAATCCGTGCTCCTCCCCCTCCATCAGAGCCCTGTCCCAGCAACTTCTTGCAGCGTCTAGGAGGTCCTTGGGGCATTTCTTCGAGTTGATTCCCATAGGGGGGACTGTCAGCCCTTCGTACTCCGGGGTCGGGGCGTCATACGCAGCCCTTCTGTGGTTTCGCATCACGCGGAGCATGTCGTCTGCATTTCGCTCGTAGTCGGGGAATGGGCCAAGAATAGATGCCATCTCAGCGCTAGTGGCATAGCTCTCGCCACACATTATCGAGGTTATCGCGCCGCATATGGCGTAAGCCCGCTCGTCGTCGTACGGTATTCCCATGTGCATCAGCAGCGAGCCGATGTTGCAGTAGCCAAGCCCCAGAGTCCTGTAGTCGTAAGATCCCCTTGCAATCGACTCGGATGGGAATTGTGCCATCAGGACGCTGATCTCAAGCGTCGTAGTCCAGAGTCTTACACTGTGCCTGAAGTCCTCGATGTGGAACTTATGCGTGTCAAGGTCGTAGTAGTGTAGAAGGTTAATGCTCGCTAGATTGCACGCCGTGTCATCCAGGAACATGTACTCCGAACAAGGGTTGGATCCGTTGATCTTCCCTGCTTCCGGGCATGTGTGCCACTCGTTGATCGTGGTGTCAAACTGGACTCCCGGATCAGCACAGGCCCATGCGGTATACGCGACCCTGTCCCACAACGCACCCGCGTCCATGGTTTTGCAGGGAACGGGATCCCTACCCGCCTCTGCCGCGGCCTCCCTCTCCGTTCTGAAGTAGAGGTTCCACTCGCCTCCCGATTTGACCGCATCCATGAATGAGTTTGGAACCCTCACCGAGTTGTTGCTGTTCTGCCCGGATACAGTAGCATAGGCCTCGCCCTGCCAGTCTGTGTCCAGCGTCTCGAATTCCAAACCCTTCCAGCCTTGCTCGGCTAGATCGAGTATCCTCTGAATATGGGCCTGCGGGACGCTGTCGTTAATCGCACGAACCATGGCTTTCCTCAGATCTAGATTGGTTTTCTGGCTGAATCGGCCCTCGTCGTCCTCAAAGGACCAAATAGATCCCATTATAGAATCTGCATGCTTTTGTAGGATTGAACTACCAATAACTAGGGCAGAGACCTTCTCCTCTTCCGAGGGCTTCCAATCGATGTACTCCTCGATATCCGGGTGATCTAGGTCCAAGGTGACCATCTTTGCAGCCCTTCGAGTAGTACCCCCGGATTTTATCGCTCCAGCAGCTCTGTCCCCAATCTTCAGGAACGAAAGAAGGCCACTCGACGTCCCACCACCGGAGAGGGGCTCGCCCGCCCCTCTGATGTTGGAGAAGTTTGACCCCGTTCCCGATCCGTACTTGAACAACAGAGCCTCTCGGTTCCAAAGCCCCATTATCGAATCTGTCCCACCAACGAGTGAATCCGAGACAGACTGGATGAAGCAAGCATGTGGCTGAGGATGCTCATAGGCGCTGGTGGATAGCCCAACTTCCCCAGTTTCTGGATCGACGAAACTGTGGCCCTGAGGGGGTCCTTCAATGCCATAGGCCCAGTGAAGTCCTGTGTTGAACCACTGGGGGCTGTTTGGTGCCGATCGCTGACTAGCAATCAGGTAGCACATCTCATCGAAGTACGCACGGGCATCAGCCTCGCTAGCGAAGTAGCCGTACTTCCAGCCCCAGTAGGTCCAGGTCCCTGCGAGTCGACGGAAGAGTTGCCTTCCATCAGTCTCACCACCCATTCTCTCGTCAGCATTCATTGATTGAAGCTGTTCGTGGTCTGGCTCACTTCGCTGAAGCCAGATGGGAATTCCGTCCTCGGGAACGCTTCGAAGGTGCTTCGGAACGCCTGCCTTGCGCAGATACTTCTGAGCACAGACCTTCCCCGGGACTCCCGTGAATCCCGAGGGCAACTTCACTCCCTCAATTGAGTCGGCCATGGAGCCATCAGGATTCCTGATCTCTACATCCATGTCAATCCAATCGAAGGATTCGAACGGATCTTGTCCTGCAGAGGTGAACCTGCGCTCTACAACCAACCCGCTCTCAGCGTCAGCCTCATCCCCTGACGCCTTGATTTTCGTCTGCATTCTTCACTACCTCCCGTATTGTACCAGTCGGGATCGGTCCCGTCTGTGCAAGGGAGTTGCGATTCTGAATGGGGGGTGTTTAATGCTTAGGATTAAAGTCACTATTCGAATGAGTATTTTGACGAAAAAAGTGACAGTTCCATTCTTCTCGAAGTCCCGACTATTCGCTCTATAAATCAGGATTCCATTTCTAGAGACCACTCAAGGCTAGAACCAGAACGAGTAATCATTATTCCAACGCTGCAGTGCTTATCGTGACTGCTTTCAATTAGGCGCTTAACAAGAGTTTCTGGAACATCCCCCTTCACAATGTATCGCATCCTTACTGATGTGAATACTTTGGGCGTTTGATCCGCCCTATCCGCTTCGATTTCGATCTTGATGAATTCCACATTTTCCTTTCTATGTTTTAACCCGTCTATGACGTCTATTAGAGAGCATGCGGCGTGGCCGTGTAGAACCATTTCCATGGGGCTCGGAGAATCTGGACCATAAATCCCGAACCTCTTCCCCCTACCCGTGGTTCCGATATAACCAGCAGCTTCAGTCCAAACCACTTCTCCGTTCATGCCCTCTCGACCCAACTCGCCCCCTTGAAGGGTTGGCTTCATCTATGCCTCTCCGGTCGGAGTGTGATGAGGGACATGTCAGACAGCGACCGCATTTCTATCTCGAACGGACAATTGACAGTCCCAAGCAACCCTGAGATACACTACATCGAGGGTGATGGGATAGGCATAGACATCACTCCAGTAATGATTAATGTGGTCGATAGCGCGGTCGAAAAGGCCTATGGAAGCGAAAGAAGAATACATTGGTCCGAGGTGCTAGCCGGCCAGAAAGCATTTGATGCGACTGGCGAGTGGCTACCAGAGGAAACCAAGCAATCAATGAGAGACGGGCTCATCTCGATCAAAGGACCCCTGACGACACCAGTGGGAGGCGGAATTAGAAGCCTTAACGTTGCACTGAGACAGCAATTGGATCTTTTTGCGTGCGTTAGACCTGTTCGATGGTTCGATGGCACCCCTAGTCCGGTCAAGGATCCGGGTGCCGTGGACATGATTATTTTCAGAGAAAATAGTGAAGACGTCTATGCGGGAATAGAATGGGAGGCGGGAAGCGACGATGTGCGGAAGGTAATCGAATTCCTTCAGAATGAGATGGGTGTCGATAAAATCCGATTCCCTGATACCGCCGGTTTGGGAATCAAACCAATCAGCAAAGAGGGAACCGTTAGAATTGTGAGGGCCGCGATAAAGTACACCATAGACAATGACAAGGATTCGGTCACTCTTGTTCACAAGGGCAACATAATGAAATTTACAGAAGGAGGATTCAGAGACTGGGGATACATGTTGGCAAAGGAGGAGTTCGGAGCAACCGAGCTCGATGGCGGGCCATGGTGCACGTTCGACAACCCCAACACTGGAACCAAGATCACTGTCAAGGATGTGATCGCAGACGCAATGCTTCAGCAGATTCTAACCCGACCAAGGGAATATGGGGTACTCACTACAATGAACCTCAATGGTGACTACATCTCGGATGCACTAGCGGCACAGGTTGGGGGGATTGGAATTGCCCCGGGTGCCAACATCAACTACGACACAGGAGTCGCCATCTTTGAGGCAACTCATGGGACCGCACCCAAGTATGCAGGCCAGGACAAGGTCAATCCAGGAAGCCTGATTCTCTCAGCTGAGATGATGCTGAGACACATGGGATGGTTCGAAGCTGCAGATCTGGTTGTCAAGGGGGTGGAGGGCGCGATATCCTCAAAGACGGTGACTTACGACTTTGAGAGACTAATGGATGACGCGACTCTCCTTTCATGCTCAGACTTCGGAAATGCAGTCGTCTCTCACATGTAGGTCTGAGAAAATGGACGAGGTCCGCGAGAGAATGCTCGAAATGGCAAACAAAGCCAAATATTCCGAACAGCCACTATCTTGGTTTGAGGATCTATACCGTTCCTCAAACAGAAACAGAGGACAAATTCCGTGGGATTGGAGGGAACCACACCCTTTCTTGGTTGACTGGACAAACGAAAATGAAATTCCCGGAAGAGCACTAGTTGTCGGTTCAGGATTGGGAGAGGATGCAGCTTTCCTTTACGAAAGAGGATGGGAAGTCACTGCCTTCGACGTCTCTGAATCAGCGGTTGAGTGGTCCCGAAATTTACATCAAGGAACCGATATTGATTGGGTGGTAGGGGACTTGCTGAATCCCGAAGAAGGATGGTTCGGAGAATTTGACTTAGTACTGGAGGTGCACATACTCCAAGCAATCCCCGAAGAAATAAGGAAAGGGGCATACAGGAACCTAGCACCAATGCTTGCAAGTGGAGGACTATTGATCTGCATAGGGAAACTGGGAGAAGAATTGGATGGAGGGGATGACGGCCCCCCATGGCCATTGGCTTGGGATTTTATCCATCAGATCGGCGAAGGGTTAGAAACAGTTGAACTCCACTCTGCGACCATCCCTGATAAGGAAGGAATACGATATCGAGCGGTTTGGAAAAACGCATGATAAGACCTCAATTGCCGCATATTCAGTGTGATAATGTATCATTATTAGAATGATGTTAGTGCTGGAGATATGGTAAATTCTAAATTTCCTGCACGATCCTTTAGTCTCCAAGATGTATAAATTGGGATTACGGCTGCAGTCAATAACCATACAACGCTCAAAATTTCATTCAGAAACGTAATGTTGTCGCTCTCGATTATTTGCGGATGAAATATTGCTGAGATTTGGAATAAGATTTTGAATGCGCTTACTGCAATATGGATGCCGGTAATAATTTTTGATTGAAACTGCTCTTTTTTTGTTAATTCAGTTACAAATTGGTAATAAATGTAATTTTTAGCGCTCAGAATTGATAATCCAAGAATTAAGAATGTGAAAGGGAGTGTGTGGACTGCTACGTTTTCTTCGGGCGTTATTGCAAATATTGTACTAAATACAGTAAATGAAAATATTTCCATTACAGTACATATTGTATAAAATGCATATCGATTCTTTTCAATGTCATTAAGGGCCTTTTCATGATATACACGTAACCAACAAGAAATGGAATAAGATGTCAATAAAAGATAATTTATGGCCCACAAAGAAGGCAATAGATAGTTGCCAGGTGGATGATCAAAAAAGATGCAGATACTATTAGACCCAAATGTGTCAATCAATATATTATCATGAAAATCAACATCAGAATGATGTTTTGTAAAATACCAACCAAAACCTACAATTAACCAAAAAAAGAGATAGGAATAAATTCTTAACAATTCTGGATTTATTGACCAAGTAACTTTTCCGTTTTCTAAATCAATGGTCTTACTAATTGCAAATTTCATGTTAAGCCTCCAAAGGTTGTTGTATTTTTCTCCGACTAACGCTCAGACCACATCTGAAGCCATGCGCCAATGTTCCTGTCGACGTCATCGTTCGAGATTCCTCTATCTGCCACCTCTAGACCGTCGATTGGCTTTATCCGACACCCGCAAGCATTTGCATGCCCCCCTCCGTCCGGATCGAAACGGGTTGCTAACGCGGTCAAGTCGTATATCCCACCACCTCGATGAAGGAATGAATTGGTGTAGAATGATGCCGAGACGGGGTAATTGTCACCTTCGCCAAACGTTGCACCCAAATCACCATGAATCACCATGCAAGCATCACACTTGTCACCAGCCATGGCAGTAACTTGGTAGCCGTTCGACCGGATCCCCGTTCCATCCAACCTAACGATTGCCATCCGGTCCTCGACTAGCATGCTATCCCGAATTGCGTCAATGAGAACCCCCATATCTCTCCTTTTCTCAGAAACAATCCCCGATATTTCTGGATTGGATAATATGCTATCTACAGCGACACCTCCTTGCAAATCCTCGAGGATTCTCATTGCCGTCCCATCTCCCGAATCGATAACTCTGCTAAGCCACAAAACAGGAATATCCGATAGATACTCCTCTTGGGAAATCATCCCACTATCGAGTTTGTCTACCCATTCTAGAAGACCTTCAAGATCCGACAGATCGATCCGCTCTGAGAAAATCTCGTACGCAATCCGCGCTGCCGAGGGGCTATCTCTCCAAATTATCACCGCGCCCTCGTCCTCTCCGTGTGGTTTGTTGGATTGGTGATGGTCAATACTCAGCCCACAACTAGGGTGCATTGGTAGATCACAAACAGCAGTCCAGCGGTCGATTATTCCATCGAACACACCCGCTCTCAACTCTCCTGGATGCCCGAATATGACTTCTGCATCAGTCCACCAGCGTCGAAGTATAGCCCCGGTTACAACCCCATCAAGATCACCATCTGTGACAATCCGCCTAATTTCCAAATCGAACGGGGACACTGCCATATCTACGGGCAAGCAATCACGCCAATGGTGGTTTCGGATTTCAGGAACACGTTCACGGAAGGTTTTCATCCCTAACCGAAGCATGCTGTCGCAATGCAGAGCAAACCCGGACCCCTCGAGACCTCATGCGGTTTCATCTTGCTAAACTTCGACAGCATATTGCTGCTCCAGTATCCTCAGGGGCACTGGAGTTTCCCGAAGGGGCACGTAGAGAAGGCGGACTCCGACCATCATTCAACTGCCCTTCGCGAACTCACCGAGGAGACTGGAATCTCAGAAGTCAGTATCGATAAATCGTGGTGCGAAAAGACCGAGTACACATTTGTCAAGAGAGGCAGGGAAACCCCGAAGCAGGTCTACTGGTACCTAGCCGAGACGGATGAAATTGACGTGAAACTCTCTCATGAGCATTCTAACTACCTATGGCTGCAGTTGGACGATGCCGAGGAACAAATTACATTCGAACAGGAGAAGGACCTTCTCCGTTCTGCCCGCAAACATCTCCGTTCAAGCGGGAGAAACCTATGACGGGTCCTCTCTTTTCCCAAGCGGTGTCCACAGAGTCTCCTCTTCCCCGGTATTCTTCGCTATCCACCTCGCTAGAACAAAAAGCCAGTCTGAGATTCTATTTAGGTAACAAATCACCTCATCTCTGACAGATCCATCGCCTTCGATGTCTCTTAGGTGACAAGCCTCTCTTTCTGCCCTCCTAGCTACTGTTCTTGCTACATGTAGAAACGATACCGGGGCCGACCCCATTGGCAAGATGAATGACTCTAGTGGCGGCAGATCTTCGATCCATTGATCCATCTCGTGGATTAATCGATCACATTGTTCCATTCCCAACAGGGACATTTGTTCGGGAATCTTCCCCGGGGTACACGCGCATTCGCCACCCAGATCAAATAGATCCTGTTGTACTCTCGTCAACGACTCATCGGCCTCATCGGGCCGATGGAATCTTGTTACGCCCGGCATTCTTTCGAATTCCATCCTAACCACTCCCACGTAGGAGTTCAATTCGTCAATTGTCCCGAATAGACCCACCCTGGCGCTTTCCTTTCCAACCTTCGATCCGTCTAGAAGGAAGGTCTCGCCCCCATCACCGGTTCCGGTGTGAACCCTGTTAATCCGGACCATGGATGCCCGAGGGGTTCCATGCTTTCAATCGTACTCAGATTGGCACTGAATCCAAAAGTCCCTCTTTGACCGCCTGAGCCCACGAAGAATCAACAGATTCCCAACCCCCCAAACTCTCCAACTCCAATAGGTTCCTTTCCTCATCATCCGAGTTCCCCAGATGCCTATGAATCAGAATCAGAGCTGCATGGCTCATTGAATTAATCCACTTATCTTCCACGTCCCATGATCTCTCAAAGTGGGCAATTGCCCCATTGGGGCCGAGAATAAGCCCCCTGTGAATCTGCCTCAGACCCGACTTCGACCATGCAATGCCCGGCACCCCTATCACAAGACCCCTGAAGGCAATGTACAACTCTATTGTCACCATGGTGCTAGCTAGAACGAATGAACCGATTTGCTCCGTCTGATCGGCCACCCCCCACCTCGAGGAGAGCAGGCTTATCCCCCCAACGCAGAACAGTATGCCAGCCAGAGGCGCAACAATGACATCTGTCTTCATTATGCTCATATCCCTAATTCCTGAAATAACGAAGAAAGCCCCCAGAAAAACTGAAACCGCTGCTGGTAGGTCCTCACCAGTTCCATCCGGGCTCGTGCTCGAGATCCAAAGAATCAGAGCACCAATAAAGAGAACAATAGCAAAGCGATTGCCCTTCTCTGGGAATGGTTGGAGCCTGCTTAGATAGTAGCAATATGCTCCCAGACCAGATAGCAGAACAATCCACAGTAGCATTTATTCTTCCACCTTGCTACCCCATCCAGCCTTCCAAAAATCCTCATTATCCAGTATCAGGGTCCATTCTGAATCCCCTGCATCGATTAGCAACAATGATCTCCTTTCCAGGCCGCTAAGCAAAGAGTCGTCAATCTCTCCATCAGAGTGAGCCTTTCGCCATTTTGCTCTGATTTCCTCGACTTCTAATTGCCCCTCAACTCTTTGATCGAAATTCCTCTCGCAAACCTCTCTGAGATCCTGAATCCACATTTTCGAACCCCTGATATGCGGTTCGCTATGGAAACTCTTCTTCTTCCGGAAAGGCGACCATCCCATGCTACGGGTGGACGCCTATGCTCAATGTCTTGATGCTTTGTGAAGTCCTAAGTGCCGATGACCATACGAGCCCCCATGGGTCGAGTGATCGTACATTTGGACAGCAATCCCAAAGATGGGTCAATTGCCTCTATTATCAGGGAGTATGAGGAAAGAGTAAGATCCAGGGGGATCTCAGTTCAATTTTCCGAAAAAAGAGGGAGCGACAACTACGAATCAGAACTGTCCGACCTACCCGGGCATCTAGTTCTACTAGACGAGAGGGGGATTTCGATGACCAGTGAGGAAATGGCTAATTGGCTTCATTCAGCACAACTCGATAGTAAAAAAACAAACATAGCAGTAGGTCCCCCTGATGGATTCAGCAAGGAAATTAGGGGCTCAGCCGATCAAATCATGTCTCTATCTTCTCTCACGCTAACCCACGAAATGGCCGGCGCTTTACTCATGGAGCAACTCTACAGGGCCTCGGAAATCAACAGAGGAACGGCATATCACAGGAAGTGATCGTATCGAGATGATACATCGGCGTCACTGTGATACTGAACCCTCTGTAGCACACCATCTATTCATAAGCATGTAGAATCGGGCCATTACTCTACCCGAGGGTAAGCAGTGATTTGCATGAATAGCAAGGAAGAGAGAAACACAAAGAAGAGAATACTACCAGCGATTTCGATAATCGCACTAATGCTCCTGAGCACTCAGCTTTCCCTACTATCGGAGTCAGGCGATGCAGCAGAAAAAACGGGAACTGACGACATACCCAAGAGAACGGCCTATCAGCAGCTTGAGCAGTTCGGCGGGCCCGTCCAGGGCGAGAACCAAAACCAGCCAGCGTCCACCAACCCATTCCAAGAGGCTGCCTTCCAGGATCCATTCTACAACGATCCAGCCGCCATTTACGGGAAGGTTTCGGATACCTCGGCCCTTGCCCTTGATCCAAGTTACGGCTTCTTCCTCGAGGAGACCAACACCGAGGACCACGACAACGACGGAATCGACGATCTGAACGATTTGGATGACGACAACGACGGAATCAACGATCTCATCGAGAGGTTCGATGGATGTTACGGGACAGGCCCGTTGGACCACGACAACGACGGAATCCAAGACGAGTTCGACTGGGACGATGACAACGACGGCATTCTCGAGGGGCCTGTGGACTACTCCCAGGGCATCGATCCGTGGAACGTCTCATCGGACCGCCACGTCGATCCCAGTACCGTTCACCCGTGGACAGGACAGGCTGTCGGATTCAACTACCTAGTAGACCAGAACCCAATGGATCACGACAACGATGGAATTCCCGACGAAGACATCGATGGTTCGGGTCGAGGATCCTATGACGAGGACGACGACAACGACGGAAGAATAGACCAGTTCGTCTGGCCATGCGATTTCGACTCTGATGGCATCCAGGACTACTTCGATCTGGACGACGACAACGATGGAGTAGACGACATCTCGGATATCCACCCATGGGACCCAGAGCAGACGGCATCCATATCATCTGCTTCGGGCATACTCTGGGATGACTGGGTGCGATGGGATCCAGAGGATTACTCGGAATACGTGGATGGCCTCGACTACGTCGCTCTCCACGCCCTTGAACACCCGAGGGAGCAGGCATTCTCAGAAATCGTCGATGGGGACCTCGATGGGGACGGTATCCCGAACTTCCTCGATCCAGACAACGACAATGACGGAGCTCCCGACTCATCAGATACGGACGATGACAACGACGGCCTCGCCGACATGTACGATGTCGATGACGACAACGATGGAATACCCGACTCATGCAGGCAACTCGACACCAACGGAGATGGGCAGGGAGACTACCCGACCCAAGCGTTCAACGGTTCGGTGGTCCCTATCCAGACCCCTGGAACCGATTGCGAAATCGACTACGACGGAGACTTGGATGACGACAGATTCAGGTCCATAGATGCGGATTACGACATGGTGTGGGACTGGCTAGACACCGATATGGGAGGGTCCCCGAACCCTGACAACTTATTCGGCGGGTCCCAGCCATGGGACCTCGACAACGACGGCTTAGAGAATGAATTTGACCCATACCCCCTCAACTCATCGGCGGAGGTAGCTACATGGGACTGCGCTAGCGTTTCCAACCCCAACCCCCAGAATCCCAGTGACAAATGCGTACTCTGGAGGACCTCCTACACCGGATTCAATGACTGGGACGGCGACGGATTGAACAACTGGGTAGACATAGACGACGACGGCGACGGAATCCTCGACTGGCTCGACATAGACCCCGACTGCGACTTGGATAACGATGCGGACCTACATGAGCTCAACGGCTCCATGTACAGGGATGACGGTGCAAACGACATCGATACCGACGTGGATGGGGATGGCTTGGCGAACGACGAGGACTGGGATGACGACAACGACGGAATCAACGACTTCTACGATCCCGATGACGGAAACTGCGGCGTTGTTGACACGGACAACACGGACAACTTCTGGGGCAACAGTTGGCCTCAGAACGACGGGGACTCAATAGACGGCTCCGAGGACAGCGCCGCATATGTAGCCGTCCCCCACTACTACTGGAACCTCACTTGGGGATTCAACCCATTCAACGAGGATAACAGCTTCATGCTCGACTACAACGGATATGACCCGACCTCTCTCGACTCGGTCAGTGGAATAATCCCAGAGATGTACTGGTTCCTGATGATGAAGTGGAGTCCCTACAACGGTGGCAACTTCTTCGACATAGACGATGATGGTGACTCGTTGGTGAATGGGATCGACGTAGACCAGGATGGTGACGGGATGCCCGACTGGTGGGACCAGGACGAGGGCAATGATGGGATATTGGACGTCAATGACGTGAAGATGGGCGGTTCTCTCGATGGCAACTCATGTGGAACAGTACTCCTCGACGCCATACAGGAGAGATTCTGTGGGCACATCTACGGATACATGTTCATGGCACCGCTGCTAACCCCGACGCGGTCGGGAGGACAAGAGTTCACCGTGCCTTACAGCACAAGACCGGATGCAGAATGGGATGACTCTAATGGTGATGGGTATGACGGCGGCAACCATCCCACTGGGTTGGGAAGCTGCGACATGAACTGCTTCTACTTCACCTTCGACCCATCCAGCAACCCAACGCCCATGGTGGCCTACACATATGCCGACATGAAGCACAATCGAGACCTCTGGATAGCATATCTGGGCGTCGAATACTTCGGCTTCTTCGAATGGACTTCCGATGTCAACAACAATTTCTTCCCAGATGAGATTGCAGACCATCTGAACGATGACGTCGACCCAGACATAGATTGCGGCCAACCAATGCCCGACGTCTCATGGGTCCCTAACTGCATGTACAACAACACAAATGACCTCGATGATGACTGGGACATTGTCTACGATCACTTCGACGTCGATGATGACAATGACGGAATCTGGGACTACTTCGAAGTCGACAGCAACGACGATTTCGACGATGACGCAACCGTGGAGGAGCCATACTACTTCACAGGGAGCAACTGCGAAGACAACGACGATGACGGCCTTGACACCGACCCGGACGATGACGGGATATACCAAGCGGTCTGGGACAAAGGCGTGCTCGGACAGGCGCTCCTCTTCCCAGAGTACTATGACGTGGACAACGACAACGACGGAGTACCAGACGGTGAAGATCCAGACGACGACAACAATGGGCTGCTAGATGAGATCCAAGAGACCTTCCCCGGTTGTTTCACCGGGGAGGAGCAGAGTACATGGGACCACGACAACGACGGAATCGTGAACTGGGCCGATGACGACTGGGACGGAGACGGAATCCCCAACTCCCTGGAGCTCCAGAATCTCAATGATACGCATGGAACGGCTGATCCATTTGACGATACCTGCTGTCTGAACTTCCCAATTGCCCCTTGGGACCACGACAACGACGGCATCCGGGACGACTTCGACGACGATGACGATTACGATGGGATGAAGGACGAGGACGAAGTGATGCTTTGGCCTTCGAGATTCGGTTCAGAGTCCACCAACCCATGGGATCACGACGACTTCGGAGGGGGGGTCGGGCTGGCCAATCCGGCAAACAACTCGACTGGACCAGACTACTTCGACATGGACGACGACAACGATGGGAGGGAGGATGCGGATTGGAACAACCCGTCTTCTGGCGACTGGGCCACACCGGCAAACAAGATAGAGGAAGCATCCGGATTGAGCTCCGATTGGGACTCCGACAACGACGGCATACTGGATCACGACGACAAGGTCCCCACCAGGATCACCCTGACCGCGCAACCGGTGCTGTGGTTGGATGAGACGACACCAGCGATATTCAACGGCTCAGTATACTGGCTGGATGACACCGGCTTCGTGCCCGCGCCAGACCTCCCGGTCCAAGTCCACATCCGATACACCGCGAATGGGACCTCGGTGATCGAGACAATAGACGTGCTGACCAATGAGAACGGGGAGTACATCGTCGGGCAGTTCCTGTTCCCGGAGGACATCGATGTCGGCCCCAACTCAACCTACGAGGTATACTCAGAGGTAACAGAGATGTTCATCCACGATTACAGCTCCACTCTGACGGATTCCGACGGTGATGGCATCGGGGACTCGGGCTACCCGGTCGAGGTAAGAGCGAACACCACTATTGGATTCGTCTCCGGACAGAGGTTCCGGGCCGATGAGCAGCCCCTGAAGCTCGATTTCAAAGTCCACTACACGGCAGACTACAACCGTGGAATTTTCGACAACAGACTCCAATACGCACCAGTATCCTTCACCATTAGCGACCCTGGGACCCAGTTCGGGAACATCACCGAACCAACGGTATACGATGGTTACGGAAGCGGGTACAGAGCGGACTCCGGTGGCTGGGTTTCATTGGCATACAACCAGTCGCTAGACCTTTGGGAGCAAGTTCAGTGGAACTCCCTCCTGGACAATGGCCCTGGAATACCCACAGGGGGTTACGAGGAGATAGTGTGGAACCCGTGCGCGCCTCTCAATCCAGTAGGTTCCCACTCAGTCCTATCTCCGTATGAATACAAGAACACCACTCTTCCGATCGGAGACTACAACTTCATTGGATACGCCCGACCGGATCTCGGCGTTTGTACCGATGGCTCTTACGAGTGGCCATGGGCACACCTAGAGGGTTCCAAGACTGACACGTTCTTCATTCGCGCTATGCACAGGATGTATATCGAGGCGGAGATGTTCGCATCCTCGTTCAGGCCCGTTTACTTCTGGGACGCGACACAGTTCACAGGCTCCTCCTTCGGAGCCTGGAGAGCCCTGTTCCACGCCCCCTCCCTCGCAAACGCGGGAACCACATTCGAGGAGGCCGGGCTCGGAAAGCCGTACCCAATCCTCTGGGATGGCTCTCCAGCCGAACTGTCAGGAATTGCAGCAGGGGCACTCTCCCCCTTCCTGTCCTCGAACGGGACGCACTGGGCCATCACGTTGCAGAATGGAGCCGATTTCGACTCCCCCCCATGCGGGCCCGTCGATCCCCTGACATCATCCAGCGAAGTCCGATGCGAGATCGTTCCCGAGGTTTTCACTGGCGAGTCGATCAGGGTCAGGGGTCACGTATGGAACAGGACCCTAGACCCCGTGTACGAGATAAACGGCAACCCCATTTCCGTCGCACTTCAGTTCGACTTCGACCAAAACGGGGTGTTCGTTGGGTCGCTTGAGACCCAACACAACAGATGGCCAACCCCCGTCGGCGGCCTGGCAACCTTCGACTACAGCCAAACTTGGGAGAACTGGGTGCAAGCGGGAACATTCGGAGTGAGGGCAGACTTCAGCCAACCTGACTACTTCTTCACAGGAGACCAGGACCAGGTTCTTGCTGCCACCGGTGCCTATGGTAACGTTTCCGTGATAGGTACGACCGAATTCGACAGAACCTCACTGAACTCCCTGCCTCGTCTGTACAGAGGGCAAAACACGTCGGTCCAGGTTCGCCTGGTCGACAATGCCTACCAACCAGTGAGAGAGGTGCCTGTGAACTGGACATGGTCCGAGGACCAATCTAGCGGAATCGCAATCACCGACAACAACGGCCAGTTCATGGTCAACCTGACGAATATCGACAACCTAGGGAACTACACCCTCGGGTTCACGTATCTCGGAGACGAGCGCCGTCAGGGAACCTATTCCGAGGTCGGCCTATGGGTCGTCTCTAGGACATTCATCTTCGTTGATTCCGTGAGCCCGAACATCAGATCAAGTGGCGATGAATGGAGATTCACGGCTGTGGTGACGGATGATAACAGAACCCCATTCTTGAAGGACGGGGGAGCGGAACTGAACACTAGGGGCCAGGATAACGATTGCGAACCAATGCAAGGGAACGGGTACGACTTAGGGGGGAACGTCACCATTATTTTCGAAGGGATAGACTTCGAGGATAGGACCCACAGGCAGATTGTAAACGTGACTTGCCCGTCTTCTGGGAACATTTTCTATGAAACAATCCTCGATCCGCAACTCCTGAAGGACGACCCATTCTCATACCTCCCTGATGGCTTCGGACCGGTGAACGTAATCATAAGGTTCGAGGAGAACCTCCCCCACGAGGGATGCGAGCCCCTTGATGCAGGAATGCTGTCGACTTCCGGGGCGTGGGATCCCTGTGTAACCATTCAGAACAGCGACCACTACAGGAAGGTCCTACAGTTCCAAGTTGATGGATTCAGCCTGATTGGAAACACCGCACTCGATGTCGATCAGCAGATAGTCTACACTTCAGAGATAGACCCCGACACGGGATTGATTCTGGAGAAGCCCATGTTGGTTACCGGCCAACTAACCGATGAACTCGGTGGGAACCTATCCAACAGGCAAATCAGAGTCACCTTCGAGATGGGCTCGATGGTTTTCGATCCGATAGAAAACAGAATGAAGTTCCGAGCAGGGGACACGGGAATCGAGGCATGCATTCCCGGAGCGACCGATGAGAACGGTTTCTTCGACATCAACTGCCCCTTGACCGGAGTCGATGCGGGCATGGCCAAGGTGAAGGTGGAGTACAACTCATGGGACCCATTGAACAACGATCGCTACAGATACAAGAACAAGACACAAACGATGTTCTTCCCGGTGTTCTCGAACTCAACGATAGACGTCTTGGAAGTGGGCCCTTTCAGGTCTGACTACCTGACCTACACGTTCCCAAACGGGTCAACCTTTGACGTCCTCTACCTCAAGGAGGCGTTCCACATCAACGCCAAGCTTTCCCAGTCAAATGGAAAGCCAGTCGGTGGAAAATGCGTCAACATCTACCTAGACCCAGAGGTAAACACCAGGCCGGTTGCAATAGCATTCACTACCGATGGTACGGGGGAGTTCGCATGGTACTCCGCCGACCCAGAAGACAACCCGAGTAGACGAGGAGTTGAGCCAAGCGGCAACAACCTCGAAGGATTCAGGACGGTAAGGGTAGCATACGAACCCGAGAAGTACGTGCCCGGCGGCTGTGACTACGAGGCACTAGAGCCAAACCCAGTGCTAAACAGCTCCATAGTCGACGTCGAGGTCCTAGTCAGGAGCAAAGTGGACATACTGCTGAAGGAACACTGGTCAAGCCCGACCGGATACCAAGAGGGGGACATCATCGCCGGGGAGGTTGCAATCCTCAGGGATCGTCTGGATCTCACCGTAGAGGGGCAGAGGGTGGAGTTCCACAGGCAGTTCTGGAACGGCTCAGGATGGCAGACGGAGAGAGTCGAGATTTTCATCACAAACGAGAGAGGCTCTGCTAACTTCTCATTCCCATACACCGGGGAGTTGATCCCGGGTCATCCGGAATGGTCGGCAGTAGGGGGCCAATGGAGGGTCCTGGTTCACTTCGAATCGGCAGATGCAAACAAGCCCTACTTCGTCGAGCAATGGCTGAACAGCACTCCTGAGATAAGACTCGGAGAACCACCCTCGGGGAGCAGCGGAGGACTTTGGACGACTCAAGTCCTAGTCCTGGCAGGCATCTCCCTTTCCACAGTCACTCTAGTCGGGGCTATGATGTACAACAACTACAGGGAGCGCCGCAAGATCGAGGTTCTGAGAGGGATCCTTACTGACGCCCTAATGTCACTCAAGGCATCCAACAACTTCATCGAGGCAATTTTCTCATGCTACAAGGACCTGATCAAGTACTTCAGGATGAGAGGCGCGATGAAGAAGGTCTTCGAGACCACGAGGGAGTTCGAGGACGTGCTAAACAACATGCTGGGCGGAATCGTCCCACCAGAGGAGCTAGACACGTTCTTCTCCATCTTCGAGGAGGCCCGTTACTCGGACCACGAGATCGGCTCCCAGGAGAGGGATAGGGCGATCCAGATATTCCAATCTCTGATTGGCAGGATGAACAGCTCCTTGGGAGACAGCATGCTGAACAGAGCATCGGTAGACGAGTCTTCCCTGTACGGCGAATCCGTCAAGGCAGGCCAGTTTGTTGACGCTGAGGGCAATGTCAGGTTCGCTGGTATCGACGACACCGAGGAAGGTGACGGGTTCAAGATTTGATACAGACGCGGCATTGGTGCTGCTTTACCGCCCCTGAGGGGCGCCCGCAGGATTCATAACACCGACTTTGGTGGCCGCGCTACCTAACCATGAGGGGATGCTATGAGTAAGCCAGACAGGAAGACCAATGCTGCGCTAGTTTCCCTCATCGGGGACCTGAAGAACCATGGTCGTTCCACGGGATCCCCAATCTGGAGAGACACCGCATCAAGACTGGAGTCCAGCAAGAAAAACTGGGCCCAACCCAATCTAAGCCACATCTCCCGCCACTCCACAAAGAAGGAGACCGTGCTCGTACCCGGTAAGGTCCTGGGTAGCGGGGAGATTAGCGGTGGCCAGACCGTTGCAGCATTCAGCTTCAGCGACGGTGCCAAGAGCAAGATCGAGGCATCAGGAGGACGGACCCTAAGCATCCGAGAACTCATGGACGAGAACCCAAACGGCAAGGGGGTGCGAATACTTGTCTGAGACAACCATGGTCTTCGATGCCACCGACAAGATCCTCGGCCGTCTGGCCAGTCGGGTCGCCAAGGAGATGATCTCAGCTAGGAAGTCGGGAAGGCAGCAGAGAGTCATCATCATCAATGCCGAGGATGCCATAGTCTCCGGTGCTAGGACTCAGGTCCTAAGCGACTACAGGGCGAAGTACAAACTCAACCATGCAAGGAAGGGGCCATTCTTCCCTAGAATGCCTGACAAGATAATCAAGAGGACAGTCAGGGGCATGCTTCCATACCAGAAGAACAGCAGCGGCAGAGGGGCATTCAGGGACCTTCGAGTCATGATCGGGACCCCTCAGAACCTCTCCAATGACGAGCTGCCAGAGGGGCACGAGTGGGGCTCCACGGAGCACATCACTCGCAACACTCCTAACAAGTACGTGCGACTAGGCGAGATCAGCTCCCACCTGGGAGTCGAAGCATCGAGATGGGGAGGTGAGTGATTTGGCCAAGAAGAAGACACCCAAGATCGTTAACACTAGCGGCAAGCGCAAGACGGCGATCGCTCGAGCAACCGTCAAGGCGGCTTCCAGCGATGGAAGGGTACGAGTAAACGGACAGCCAATTCACATCTTGGAGCCAGCACTCGCACGCAGGAAGGCACTGGAACCCCTGAGGATTGCAGAAGGAATGCCGTCTGGAAACAGACTAGTCAAGGTCGACATCTCCGTCGATGTGAAGGGAGGGGGGCAGATGGGCCAGGTTGACGCAATTAGGACTGCAATTGCCCGGGGCCTCGTGAAGTACAACGGTGGTGCGGAAGGCGATGACGAAGAACTCAGGGACGAGTTCGTTAGATTCGAGAGGAAGATTATGGTCAATGACCCACGTAGAAAGGAGCCCAAGCATCAAATGGGACGCGGTGCTCGAAAGAAGTGGCAGAAGTCGTACAGGTAGGTGAAAGAAGTGTTAATCCCAGTTAGATGTTGGAGTTGTGGAAAGGTGATTGCTCACAAGTACCAGGCTTTCTTGGATGCAGTGGAAGAGGGCAAGGAAGCAGGTCAGGTACTGCACGATCTGGGTTTCGAGAGGTATTGCTGCAGGCGCATGTTCATCGGTCACATCGACCTCATCGACGAGGTCGCGCCATTCAGCATCGAAAGGCAGCAATGAGGTCCGTCAGGGCTTTGACTGATTGCTCACTCGCAGCGAGCCCAATTGGGGCCTGTAGGTTAGTTTGGCCTATACTTCGCGGCTGGGGGTCGCGCGACCCAGGTTCAAATCCTGGCAGGCCCACCACACTGTTTTACCCATGCAAAAGGTCAGTTTGAAGGCCCTCGCCCCCTTTGCACCAACATGAGTGATGGCAATCCAGAGGAGGGCATCCCCGATGCCCGAATCGAGTGGTTGGCCGAGCAGCTGGGAAAGCACTCTGAGCTTTACTACAACAAGGCAGAACCGGAGATCTCCGATGCGGAATTCGATGCACTGAGGGACGAGCTTCAGAGCCTTTTCCCGGGGCACCCGCAATTGAGCAGAGTTGGCTCTGACCCGCCCCCCGGCTCGACAAAGGTCGATCACCTGTTCAGGATGATGAGTCTGGATAAGGCGACCTCAGAGGCAGAGGTGGCTCACTACGTTGCAGAGACAACCGCCAAGGGGAGGAGGTTCGTCTGCCAACCAAAGCTCGACGGCTCCGCCCTTTCCCTGGAGTACCGCAGGGGCCGACTGGTTAGGGCTGCCACACGGGGGAACGGGAGAAGGGGGGAGGACGTTACCGCTAATGCCAGGAGAATGATGAACGTCCCAGAGAACCTTGGCTGGAAGGGGGATTGCCATGTCAGGGGGGAGGTGGTCATGCCCCTGCAGATATTCAGGGAGAAGTACTCCGAAGTCGCACCCAATCCCAGAAACCTCGCAGCAGGAGCACTGCGTCAGAAGTACGTAGATGCAGGCAAGGGAAGCCCCGAGGACTTGCAGTTCCTGGCTTACGGCGTGGAATTCCCCAGCGGACAGGACCGTCACCCCGAGAGCCCAGATCCTCCAGATTTCAAACTTGATTCCGAGGTCATCTCTTGGATTAGTGAGTTGGGGATCGAGGCCGCTGGGAACAAAGTTGCCTCGGGTGAGGACGACTCGGCCACCACCGAAGCCATCCTAGCCGTGACGAGGGAGTGGTCCCAGTCACGAGACTCAGCCGAGTGGGAGATTGACGGCGTGGTGGTCAAGTTGGACCGCCTGGACAAGCGCACTCTGCTGGGGGAGACCGCACACCACCCTAGATGGGCATTGGCATGGAAGTTCCCACCAGAGGAAGCCGTGACGGTGCTGATGGACGTCTTCTGGCAGACCGGCAGAACAGGGAACGTCACTCCCGTCTCCAGAGTAGCTCCGGTAGTCGTCTCTGGAGTCACCGTCGAAAACACCACTCTCCACAACAGGGGCGAGGTCGAGCGTCTCGGCATAATGGTCGGAGATAGGGTCAGGGTGGTAAGGAGGGGGGACGTGATCCCGAAAATCACAGAGGTGATGGGCCCAGCGACCGAGGACGACTTAGCAGGCAGGTCACACTCTGACGGTACCCCCTTCTCAGAACCACTCCCCCCAAGATCGAAGGTCTCAGTACCGCGAAACTGCCCTCGTTGCTCAACCGACCTGATCGTGGACGGGGCTTTCATCAAATGTCTGAACATAGATTGCCCATCCCGTCTCGAGAGAGCAATCCTATACTGGTGTAGAAAGCTGGGGATGGACGGCATCGGCGAGAAGCTAGCCGAACAACTATGCTCTTCGGGGCTGGTGTCCAGTTTGGCCGACCTTTACCGCCTGGAGGACCGTGAACGGGAACTCATAGGCCTAGAGAGGATGGCGCAGAGGTCTGCTAGAAATGTCCTGGAGGAGCTCAGCTCGACTAGGTCCATGACCTTCAGCACATTCATCTCAGCTCTCGGACTCCCACGGATAGGCCCCGAAATAGCAACATTGGTTTGCTCCGAGGTAAGGGACCTGGAGGAGCTAATTCAGATGACCGAAGACAGAGAGGAAGCAGTTCGGCGCCTGATCTCAATTGACAGGATCGGTGAGACCGTGGCAACGCTGCTCCTGGATGGGATCTCCGAGAGGAAGGACGCGATCATAGACCTGCATGATCAGGTAGAGATCGTCCAGGGTGGCCAGGAATCCAGCGAGGGAATACTCTCAGGCTCGACCTTCTGCATCACGGGCACCCTCAGCAGACCCAGAAAGGAGATTTCCCTCTCGATAAAGTCACAAGGCGGGAAAGTCGTATCCTCAGTCTCTGGGAACCTGGGCTTCCTAGTCGCCGGGGGGTCCTCAGGTTCGAAGATGGAGAGGGCCAACAAGCTGGGTGTTCGCGTGATCACTGAATCCGAGTTGGACGAAATGCTGGGCGGTTCGATCCTCGAGGACCTACCAGAAGAGAGACAGGCCAGCCTCGGAGAGTTCTGACTAACCGTACATCCCGGTCGACGCACCGCCGGTGTCCTTGGGGGGGTTGAGGTGAAGCGACATCATCTCCCTGATCTGCCCTTCTATCCTCTGTGCCTCTTCCATTAGCGGCTCTGGATCGAGTTGAACAGCTGGAAGGAGCCCGTCGAGGCATCCGATGATCCTGGCTGCTGCGCGTGCATCGGGGATAGTGCCCTGGCCCAACTCACCATCCGATTCGGCGAGGATCGCCAACGCGTCGATCCCCCTCCTTCTGCATTCCCCCATCATCACTCCCGTCATCCCTCCGACAACTCCTTGTTTCAGAAGCGGAACGCCGATCCCCTTCAGCAGTTTGTGAGTGGTGTCGGTTGACCCTATTCCAAGCATCGAATCCATCCCTTCGTCTTCGTCGAAGATGCTGTGGCTACTTTCTATCCCGTGTGCGAAGGAGTCGACCATGATCGTCGAACTAACGCCAGAGTCCACAATCCAATCAATCAGGCTGGAGGAAAGTGGCAGGTTGAGTTCCGAGGGGATCTGGATTTCTGAGGCAATCAGAACCACCTTGTCGCACTGCTCCATATTGCAGATTGGCTCGCCAGTATAGAACCTCAAAGGAGGGAGCGGCTTGCCGTCCTGGACTAGGCATACCGTAGAGAGATTTGGATGTCTGACGCCTCCAACCAATTCCAATTCCAGTTTTTCGACCAAGAAGTGCGCAACAATGCTACTGACATATCCTACCGATGGGAAACAACTTACTAGCAGGGCTCCAGAAGAATTCACCCCCTCATCAACCTCGACAAGAGGTCCCTCCGCCATGAATCCAGAATCCCCTCAATGGTGTTAATCGTTGCCACTCATCCGCCTCAATTCTGCGGGATGGAGATAAGATGGATGCGACCTCCCGGGATTACCAGATTTCACCCTCCTCTTGGAACAGGTTTGAGGAGTGCCCCAGGAAGTACTGGCTCTCCCGTCAAAGGCTCCCCGGAAAGGCAAGTATGCCTGCTTCCATGGGAACTGCGATCCACAACTCCGTCGAGGATTTGTGCAATCTGGAACTTTCAGACAGAGAGGCGGATGAGGTGGGTTGGCTCCAATCTACAGCCAGAGATGTCCTTGAAGGAAACTGGGAGTCCGAGAGGAAGGAGTTCATGGACACCCCGAGGCATCCAAGGTGGAAGTCTGAGATGTTTCCCAAGGCTTTCGAAGGCCTGGTCGGCGCACTGAGCATCATGTTCGAGAAGGCGGCACTGCCCAAATCTGAACTCACAGAAGTAACGATTCAGAGTTGGAGGCAAGTCCAAGCAATAATCCTCGCAACGGAGGCCACCCTGGAATCCGATTGTGGGAGGATGCTGGGCAGACTCGATCTACTGGTCCTTGACAAGGAGAGCGAAGGGAAAGAAGGTTGGATCGTTGCTGATCTCAAGACTGGAAAACCACCAAGGACAGAGCTTAGTGGGAAGGTCGCTAGGCAGTTGCTATTCTACAGGGACCTAATGAAGCAGAGGAATCCGGAACACCCACCGATTATTGCCGAGGGTTGGTACTCCTCCAACAAAACCGTCTACAGCGCAGATGGCCCCTCCATCTTGGAGGAAGCCATAGAGGCTTGGAAATCGATGGAACTGTCTGAAATCCCATTCGACGCGACCCCCAGTCAAGCCGCTTGCTCGTTCTGCGAGTGGAAGGCATGGTGTCCGAAGTGGTGGGTTGCACGGAACGAGGGAAAACTCGGTGGCAAGGGGGTCTTCCGAGACGAAGTGGTCCGCCTCGTGAGACTTGACCGAGACTCAGGAGCGGCGCTTTTCGAACGAACCGCCCCCATCGGTGAAGAGGGGGAGCTGAACGGTTCCGACTACCGATTCGGAGCTATAATCAAGGGCCAAGCCCTAGAGCAAATCAAGCAGTTGGAGCAAGCCGAACTAGATGGCCATCTCTTTCTGGGGAGCGTCAGAGCCGATGGAAAGATTGTGCATATGGGGGATTGGTCAGAGGTTATCCCATGGTCCCCAATCCTAAGGTCGACTTCCAAGTGAGTCCAAGACCTCTTGCAAGGGCCCCCTGAACCTTTTCGGATACGCCCTCATCAGCTTCCACAGAAGGAGAAGAGTTGCCCCTGCATCTGCATCGGCCCTGTGGGATCTTTCCAGCCTGATCCCGAACCTCTCGCACAGCATCCCGAGCTTGTGTCGTCCAGGCACTCCGAATTTCCTCGCAACAACCAGGGTATCGACAATCGCGAGTGGTTGGGGGACCTCTCTACCAATTCTGATGCATTCCATTTCCATGAACCTCCAGTCGAATGCGACAACATTGTGACCGACAATCACTGCACCATCAATCAATTCTCTCATCGATTCAATGTGCTCCTCGAACCCACCCGCACCCCGGACGTCGTCATCCATGATCCCATGCACTTTGCTCGACACGCTGGGAATCCTGCACCCGGGATCAACTAGTGAATGCAGATTCACATGAGTTCCATCGGAATCACTCCCAACCAGTGCGAATTGCACCACCCTATCCTGTCTAGGATTGAATCCAGTAGTCTCTAAATCGAATCCAAGGACCCTCAAACCATCCAGAATGCCAGAATCCATGATGCCCCCTCCCGCCGCCGTCCATGAACCCTACCAAACAGCACCCATCAACTCTCAAACCCAACACCCATATGAGGGGCCTCATCTTTCTAGTACCATGGAAGAGGGCGGACACAGAGTATCGACCCTCTTGATTCTCCTGCTCCTGACCCAGTCCCTTGCAGGATGCGGTGGAATTGGCCCCGGTAGCCCAAATGCAAGCCTCAGCTCGGATAGAGACACAATAAATTCTGGAGAAACCGTCAACTTCGATGCTCGCTCCTCCACTACACCCGAACCGACAATCATTGACGAATACAGGTGGAACTTCGGGGACGGGGAAACGAAGACAACAAAGCAGGGCGTGATTAGCCATGTTTTCGACAAAGCAGGGGTTTTCGAGGTCGAGGTAGATGTATTCAACGACAACGGGGACTCCGACTCGGCAAGCATCAGCATCTTCGTCAACGCGATCCCGGAAATAATCCTCGACCTACCAGATTTTGTCAAGACCGGACAGGAGGCTAGGCTAGACGCCAGCGACTCCTTCGACCCAGAGGGCGCGGGTGTCGAGATAGTCTGGGATTTTGACGCAAACACCGACTCGGACGGAGACAGCGACCCTCTCAACGACGAAGATGGGAGCGGACCCGTGACAAGGCTAACTGTCTCGGCAGCAGGGAATATCACGGGAGCAGTCACAGTTACTGACGATAGCGGAGGGACGAACACCACCCTCTGGACACTCAGGGTAATCACCCGCTCGTTCCGCGTTGTCTGGGAGGAGGTGCACGTCGATTACGAATGGTCTGGATACCTCGAGCAAGGTGACTTTCACGAGATCCAGTTCCAACCAGGCGAAGGGGCCAGGTTGATGGAGGTAACAGCAACCCTCTCGCTTTCTCGTGACATACTGCCAATCACATGGCCGGAGGACAATTTCACCTTGGAGGTCGACAACCCCTCATCAGGGTGGTCATATAGCGTCGCGACCACCCAGGAGAACATCACCCAGAATGCTTCAGCCACAATAGAGAGGGGCGAAATGAACCCTCTCCCGCAGTCCGATTACACAGTATTCGCGGATTCAAAGGAAGGGTTGGAGGAGGCCCTCCTCGGTGACCCCAATGGGCGGTTCGGCCAAGGTGACTGGTTCTGGACGATTACGGCATTGGAATGCGATCCGGATACTCCAGTGGATGGCATAGACCCCGATCAGGGGAACGATTGGACATTGGAAGCCCAATTCGTGGTCCTGGTGCTCAGGATCAGCGAAGTCAGCGTCTGATTCCCCATGAGCGAAGACCTTTCAACCACTAGTCACTGGCCGAGTCATGGCAAAGTCGTTCGAGATTACCAAGGTGTCCGTTCGCGGTCGCTTGGTCGTAGACGCCAAGGTGAGCATGAACGACCCCCAAGACTTCGACTTCTCCCCCAGAGCCAGTTTGTCCGGTTCGACACTAAGCCTGGTCAACGAATCGGGAGAGCCCTCCTCGACATTCGAGCTTGACGCCGAGCAGGCCACTACCGCAGAGAGGGATAGGATGGTGGAACTAAGGGTCAAGTTCACCGTTGAAGGGATGCATGGGGTCCTCACACACAAGACCCCTCAGCCTATGACGGGACCAAAGTCGAAGAAACTCGCACAACCGAGTTGGAAGACCATCCTGCCGCTCTCAATGTGATTTCGAACCGTCGGGATTAAGCCGGACCCTACCGTCCAAAAGTCACTGGACCCATAGTGTAGCCTGGATATCACATGAGCTTGCGGAGCTTGTAACCCGTGTTCGAATCGCGGTGGGTCCGCCAACCAACGGCAGGCGACCGATTCAATTAGTCCCAGTCGTTGGAACCCATGCTGGACCCATAGTGTAGCCTGGATATCACTCTAGCCTCCGGAGCTGGAAACCCGTGTTCGAATCGCGGTGGGTCCGCCAACCGAAATGCATCCCAATACCTCCAATAGCACTCCCGTCCTAGGAGCTCCATGGACAGAACCACAACAATCCTAATCGCGTTAATGATGGCCACCGTTTCCCTAGCAGGATGCTCTGGTGACGACTCTGGATATGAGGAGACAATCAGCTCGTTGGAGCAAGAGGCGGTAGCCGACCAAGCGAGGATGGCCGCCCTCAATGCTACGATATCCACCTTGGCGGGTGATTTGGTAACTCTAAGCACCCAGATCACGGGCCTGGACTCGCAGATCGCCGACCTCCAGACAGAGATCGACTCCCTCTCGCTGCAGAACTCAACCAAGGCAAGCCAGATCGAGCTGATGTCCCTTAACATGACTACCATGGTAAATGCGAAGGCGCTGCTGGAGGCCCAAGCCTTAGTGCTCGCCTCCGAGAAGGCGCTGCTGGAGGCGCAGGTCTCATCCCTCACCACTTCGAACCAGGACGCAGCGGCGGACATCGCAGACCTCCAGGCGCTCGCCTCGCAACTGAACCAGACGATTCAGCAACTCGAGAACACCATCTCCGATATGGAGAACTCAGGCAGCTCCATCATCAGCACCCTAGACACGATCATTGATCGTGGCACCATGAAGTGCGGAGTGAAGTCGTCCCAATACGGAATGGGGTACACAGACTCGTCCGGCGTACGCTCGGGACTGGACATCTCCTACTGCCGCGCGGTTGCCGCTGCAATAGGCCTGGACCCAGACACGGACGTCGAGTACATTCTTGCATCCGGATCAAACAGGTTCGAAATGCTAGCCGTCGGCACCATCGACGTCCTGATCAGGACGACGACGTGGACGGCCTCCAGAGACGCTGACCTCGAAGCGGACTATGCAGGCGTGAACTTCTACGATGGACAGGGCATCATGGTCCGCGAGGACAGGTTCGCTGCAGCTGCTGCAGGAAACTCGGCCGCCGGACTGGACTCAGCCAACATCTGCGTTGGAATCGGTACCACTACCGAGGGTAACTTGCAGGACTGGTTCTCCTCCAGGGAGATCGCCTTCACGTCCGTGCCC
>Ga0206683_10000108_pt1 | contig 56755 bp, 52 predicted proteins | sample M280m12015metaG_FD_155483 | JGI IMG/M metagenome (GOLD analysis project Ga0206683, IMG submission 155483) | Ammonia-oxidizing marine archaeal communities from Monterey Bay, California, United States - M2 80m 12015 | ecosystem: Environmental > Aquatic > Marine > Intertidal zone | place: USA...
CATTTCGCTACCGATACGAACAAGTAAATCTCCGCTTCGTTTACGTTTACGCCAACTTGTTTTAACGAGATTTCTGGCTACACCAAAAAGCCATAATCTAGCTTCCTTTCCTGCTGGTATATCTTCGAGTCTTCTCCACGCCACGAGAAAAACTTCACTTAAAGTGTCTCGAGCTTCTTCTGTGTTAATGGAACGTCTCTGGACATAACGCCACAAGTCATCGTAAAGGTCATTGTAGAGAATGCGAAATCTTTCCCTGCGGAACTCAGGGCTGTCTTCGATGCTTGCTTCAAATTTGTTTTGTTTGGGCACTACCTATACATGTCCTCTTCTACCGAAACCTTTCAACAAAATAAAAAATTTTAGCGTGTCGGTAAATCTAATTTAAATCGATAATCAAAATTCAACAAAAACTGGTGGGCCGTGAGGGATTTGAACCCCCGACCCCCTGCGCGTCATGCAGGTGCTCTAGCCAACTGAGCTAACGGCCCCAACAGCGAGCATCGTAACAGTGACTTCAACTTTGGACACAAGGGGCTAAATTTTATATCTAAACTTCCGAGTTCGCTTATCCAACACACTTGGCAAAATCATTAAAATCCCTCCAGCAAGTATGACAGGAAGACCAATTCCCACTGATTTTTCTATTCCTGAAACTGGTTGATAACTGGCCACTTCAGACATTTCAATGGCAGCCACAATCAACAACACCGTTCCAAAAAGAATAAACAAAACATTCATCAACAAACTTCGACTGCCGTTCCAGACTGGACCCGTTACACCCGCAGCCAGAATCCCTACAACCAAAATAATCCAAGCAGAACCCCCTTGATCCCAGCCAATAAGGTTACTTCGATACTGATTTTCGCTTACTGCAACCCAAGGAAGAAAAGTTCCTATAATCGACAACACGACACCCACCGATAAAACCAGCGCTGCCAACCAATTACCAGCGGGCCTTTCACGCACAATCGGAACATCAACATCCTTCATGACATGCTGACTTGGATCTTCACCGGGTCTAACCGCTCTAATACCCAATGGGGGCGTGTGAGGCAAAGAAGAAGCGCTTCCTTCTCCTACGTCTTCAAGACTTTCTTCCTCTTCAGGCATACCAACCCTCTAAATGGCTAATAAAACCCTACTAGCCATTCAATTACAATAAGCGAGCACCAGGCGGGATTTGAACCCGCGACTTTACGGCTTTGCAGACCGTTCCCTTAGGCCGCTCGGGCACTGGTGCCTAACCTTTAAATATAAGGTAGTGAGGTAATGGTACAGCGATGTTGGTAATCAAAACCCAATATCACTCTGCTTTATTGTCGAGATTTAAAAAAGAATAGAAAAACAATCTAAATAACTATTTTTTTCGTCGCCTTGAATCAATAACCCCCGTATCAAAACCTGCTAAATGCAAACCCCCATGAAATCTAGCATGTTCAATTTTTATGCATTTATCCATTACCAGTTCAAGTCCCCCCGCTAAAGCTATTTCAGCTGCCTCAACACTCCATAACCCCAACTGAATCCAAAGAGAAGATGCACCAATCTCCACGGTCTCTTTAGAAACTTCAGGTAAGTCTTCAGGTTTACGGAAAACATCCACCATGTCAGGAACTATCGGAAGATCAGAAAGACTCTTATAACAAGGTTTACCGAGTATTTGATCCTCCACGGGGTTAACAAAAAAAATCTCAAAGTTCGCGCTTGAACTAAGAAGATAGGTAGCCACAAAATTACTTGGTCTAGATTTTTTTGCAGATACACCTACCATCGCTATGGTTCTAGTTCTGTTGAGGAGTGCAAACCTTTCTTTAGCACTTGGCGAATCCCAGCCCTTAACTACTTTCTGTTCAACTGACATCAAGAAGACGCTTTCTCTAAAGCCTGATCAAGATCCCATAAAATATCATCGGCGTCTTCTAATCCCACCGAAAGTCGAACCATGTCAGCACTAACCCCGCCGGAAGCGAGATCCTCATCTGAAAGTTGTTGGTGTGTGGTCGATGCAGGATGGATTACGAGACTTCTCACATCTCCCACATTTGCTAGATGACTTATCAATTGCAAAGAATCAATAAACTTAGCGCCAGCTTCTCGACCCCCCTTAACTCCGAAAGTAAAAATCGCTCCGGGACCTTTAGGCATGTATTTACTAGCAAGTTGGTGATGCGGAGAGGATTCAAGCCCCGCATAGTTAATCCAACTGACTTGTGGGTGGCTTTCAAGAAATGACGCAACAGTTTTAGCATTTGCCACATGCCCATCCATACGGAATGGAAGGGTTTCTAGCCCTTGTATCAGCAAGAAAGCATTCATTGGAGCCAGAGAGGCACCTAGGTCGCGTAACTGTTCTGATCGCAACTTTGTACAAAATGCATACTCGCCAAAATTCTCCCAGTATTTGAGTCCGTTATAGGTTGCAACCGGTTCTGTCATTTCCGGAAATCTGCCATTTCCCCAGTTGAAACGACCAGACTCGGTCACAACGCCTCCTATAGAGTTGCCGTGACCTCCAATAAATTTGGTTGCGGAGTGTAGAACTATGTCAGCTCCAAAGTCGATAGGTCTGCAAAGATAAGGGGTGGCAAAAGTAGCGTCTATAACAAGTGGTATGTCGTGCGAATGGGCTACTGAGGCCAGAACAGAAATATCTGCTATCGCACCAGATGGGTTTCCAACAATTTCGGTATATAAAAATTTAGTTGTGTCATCTATTGCGGCATCAAAAGACTCTGGTTCATCGCCTTCAACAAAACGTGCTTTAATACCAAATCTCCCCAACGAAACATCAAACATCGTGTGAGTGCCTCCGTAAATCGCTGAAGAGGTCACAAAACTGTCACCCGAGCCGGCAAGTGCCGCAGCAGTTAAAAATTCTGCCGACATGCCAGAAGAAGTTGCTACTGATCCGATACCACCTTCGAGGCTTGCCATTCTTTCTTCGAACGCATTGACCGTAGGGTTTGAGATACGAGTGTAAATAGAGCCAAATTTTTGAAGTGCAAACATATCAGCTGCATCTCTAGTGTCTTCGAATACAAAACTAGTTGTTTGGTAGACAGGAACGTTGCGTGCGCCCGTTGTAGGATCTGGACCGCCACCCGCGTGTATGGCTCTTGTTTTAAATCCCCACTCTCGATCATCCATACATCAAGTTTAAGTGATGTTTACTCCGTTGAAATCTTTTCGCAGCACTGAGAGCAAATGCTAGGAAATTCGCCCTATACCTGGAGCGTCTGGTCTAGGTGGTGTCGCCGCCATTGTTAAAAATTTTCTATAAGAGATTCGCCAGCCTTCTTCTGTTTTTAACCAACGGTCGTGATACTGACCTCGAACTTCATAGTCATCTTCAGGCCCAGAAGGCTTTCTGTGCCATGCCAGCACATACGAAATTGAGTTAGCTGTATCAGAACTGTCAAAATTAATCTCAATGTTTGAAAGAGTGTGACAAGTAGCGGTAAATCTAGTCAAAGCTTTTTGAAGCATTTCCAAAATTGCATCTCTGCCTACAAGTTCAGTTCCTCCGTAGTAGTCGGCAATAGAATCAACTGTAAAGCACTCAACCTGCTTTTCCGGAAGATTCAAATCAACAAATCTGCAGTACGAATGCATTACATCCGTAATTTCTTGACGGTCAAAAAGTTCTTGAATTTCACTCATTTTAAATTCCTTCAATCGTCAAAATCATCATTTTTACTGCACCTTAACTGACTTAATAGAACCTCTAATAGTTCAACGTAAAGCAATCGTTGTTTCGTCGTCTAAAATGGTATTTAGAAGAGGAAATTTTAATGACTGATATCGATACAAATAAACCCCACATGGGTATTCCTAGAGAAAAAGCCACTGAACCAGAACTGGGACAGGAACCTATCGACGGATTTCGTTACAACTCATCTGATTTTGCAGCACTTGAATGGGAACAAATGTGGACCAAGGTATGGCTTGTCGCAGGTCGAGTTGATCAGCTCACTAATCCTGGAGACCACATAACCGTGCCTATAGGTTCTGAGTCCATTCTCTGCTCTATGGGTTCAGATAACAAAATTCATGCTTTTTACAACGTTTGTCAACACCGGGGAAACCTTTTAGTTTCAGCTGAAACCGGTTCTTTAAATGGTGGAGATTTTACTTGTGCATACCATGGGTGGCGTTTCGATGCTGACGGAATTTTGGTGTGGGTTCATTGCGAAGAAGATTTCCCTCAAGGGAGCCCATGTGGGAAAAGAAACTTAGTAGAAATTCCTTGTGACACTTGGGGTGGATTTATTTGGATAAACATGGACCCAGAGTGTAAAGATTTGCTCGACTATTTAAGCCCAATTGCAGAACATCTGGATTGTTATCGCATGGAACAAATGAAACGTACTCACTGGGTTACTTTGGAAGGCGACTTTAATTGGAAAGTAGTTCAGGACAACTTTAACGAAAGTTACCATCTTCCTTTTGTTCACCCTCAAACCGTAACCGTTATGAACGAACATTATTCGGGATGTCAATTTGACATGTATCCGACAGGACACTGCAGAATGCTGATGCCTGGTGGAGGTCCGGGGCCTCAATACGAAGGTTCATATGAAAAAACTTTTAAAGGACTACAGGAAGACTTTGCCTTCTGGGAGTTCGACCCTTCACCATTTAAAGATGATTTAAGTACCCTTCGCGTAGCTCTACAAAAACACAAACGTCAAATAGGCCCTGAGAAAGGGTATGACTTCTCGTTATATTCTGACGAGCAACTCACCGATCACTACCATTACACGGCATTTCCAAATGTTTCATTCAGTATGAAACCTGATGGTTGTATTTTCTTAATGGCATACCCTCACCCCGACAATCCGAAAAAATGTTTTTTTAATATGTGGTACTTGACCAAATTCCCAGAAGGGGCGAAAGAATATTACTCAAACTCCATGCGTGACTGGGTTTCGATAGATGAGCAAGTCGAACATGAAACAGGGTCCGTTGGAGAGATCTCCTGTGGTCATGGAATTGATCAAGATGTTGCAATATGGTCTTCCCAACAACAAGGTTTGAGTTCAAGGGGTTACAGGGGTGAATATATACCTCATCAAGAAAGACGAATACGTTTCTTCCATGAAAATATTGATCGTTACTTATCATCAAATTTTGACCATTAACACTGAAATAAGACTTTCGACGTGAATCAATCAGATAAACACAGCCTTGGCGATTTCTCTGATTTGGATAATGGAGAGTTAACTACCTGTAAAGCAGGTCATTTAGAGATACTTCTTTGCCGCGTGGAAGGAAGACTCTATGCCATTGAAGACAACTGTAGTCACGCTGATACTCCACTGAGCGAAGGAAGACTCTCCGGCTTTCAAGTCAACTGTCCCCTGCATGGAGCTAGCTTTGATGTTCGAGATGGAACTCACAACGGGCCTCCCGCTTATACAGGTGTACGTTGTTTCGAAATAGTTGAGAATGAATCAGGAGTAACTGTAAAAATTGAAAATGAAAAATCTGAAGTTGAAGATGGTCCACAAACTGGTTTTTTTCAGACTCGCTAGCCGACACCTTATTACCGAGGTTTAGCTCCTCCACCTACACGAAGAATTTCTCCAGTTACCCAACTTGAGGCATCGGAAGCGAGATAAACACAAGCAGCTCCTATATCTTGAGGAGTTCCCAGCCTCTCCATTGGAATTTTCCATTCTTCTAGAACTTTGTCTAATTCATCCTCTTTACGCCCTATCGCTTTAAGCATTATCTCTGTGGGTATGGCACCCGGAGCCACTGTGTTAACCCTTATCTTTGGAGCGAACTCTGCCGAGAAAGTCCAAGTGAGCGAATGAACTGCAGCCTTCGCCGCACCATAGTGGGCACTACCCGGAACTGGACCGAAACCTGCTCCCGATGAAATATTTATTATCGACCCTGTGTCAATATGGCGAGCGGCAATTACCGAACCCGAATACACAGCAGTTAAATTCAAAGCCATCGTCTTGTCCCATTCTTCGCGAGGCAGATCCATTATCGGCATACGTAGAGGCGAACCGCCAGCATTGTTAACCCAGTCGCTTAAGGAACCAAAATGTTCAACCGCGGCTTCAGCGAGATTCTCAAGCGCCGCGTCATCTGTAACGTCAGTGGTTACAGCAAGAGCCTGTCCCCCATTATCATTAATTTCGTTTGCAACTCTTTCTATTTCCTCTGTCCTTCTAGCAGCTACGACTACAGAAGCACCCGCTTGGGACATAGCAACAGCTATACCTTCACCAATACCTCTTCCAGCTCCTGTAATTACTGCTACATGACCCGTTAAATCAAATAGCTCGGAAACATTTCTTTTTTCTGACACATCCACTCCTAATATTTGCAATCACCCTATTGCACTCAAAATAAAACAATTACTTTATATCTGATTTCCATACGAAAATTGACCCAGCGGCATACATAAAAGCAACCAAGCACCACAATACTTTTATATTTTCAAGAATCTCCAACTCGTTTGAACCACTGCCAAGTCCTACAGCGAGTGCAACTCCCATTGTCGTACCTAGACGACGCGAAACCTGATGCATAGCATTCGCAATTCCTAATTTTCGAGTCTCGACTACCGTCAGAGCAACACCGGTCGTGGTAATCCCCACCATTGCTGACCCAAGTGACACAACAAGTAAACCGGGTAAAAAAGCACTTGAGTAACTTGGTTCAAAGTCAACAAAAAATAACCACCAAGTGATACCTAGAGAAGGAACAAAACCTCCATACAGAATCAGTTTTCTATATCCAAATCGATCAGCCAAAATACCAAATGGTGTCTGAACTAAAATAGCTAGAAGCATCGCAGGGGCTACTGCAAATCCAGTTTTCATAGGTGACCATCCCCAAACTTCAGACAAAAGAATAGGTGACGAGAAAAAGAAGGCGAAAAAAGCCACCTGGTGGAAACCAGCTGCAAGAGTAGCTTGACGATACTTATGATTTTTAAAAAGTTCTAAATCTAAAAGCGGATTTCTGGAATATCTGCAACTAATCCAAAAAATACAACTAACTAATACTCCTAGCAAGAAAAGAAAGATGATTTTTTTAGAGAACCAACCCCAATCATTTCCTTGTAGCAAAATTAAGGTGACAGAACCTATTGAAATAATTCCACTGAAGACACTAATTAAGTCTAAGTTTTCAGGAACTTCTGGTAGGTAGCTTTCATTAAGGACTCTCATCCCGGCGACCAGAGCAAGGATTCCTAAAATTCCCAATAAAGCAAAAGTGGCTCGCCATCCAAAAAACTCAATTAGTGAACCTGATGATATCGGTCCCAGAACCCCAGCAGTAGCACCAATCGAACCCCATAAACCGACAGCTGCACCTTGGTGTTTTTGAGGTATATCACCAAGAACCATTGCCAAAGCTGTTGGAACGAGAATAGCAATGCCCGCTCCTTGAAAAGTGCGAGCTATCAGGAATATCTCAGGGTTAGGAGTAAATGCAGCTAAAGAAACAGCCATCGTGGTTATTGACAAACCAATCAAAAATAACTTTCGCCGACCATAACGATCAGACAAGCGCCCGAAAAGCAATAATAAGGATGTCATGGCCACTAGGTATGAAGTTGCCCCCCAATTGATTATTTGTCTCTTGGATTCTGCAAAATCTGCTCTAATTTCCGGTAATGACACAGCAGTGAGTCCTAAATCAAGAGTCATCAGAAATATGCTCGAAGAAGCCACTACAAGAGATATCCAAGGCCTAATCTCCAGATTTTCTTTCCCGGAAGGAATCTCTTGCAAATTCTGATCTGTCGCTTCGGACTCTAAAAACTCCATCCGTATTCATAACATGAAATAGCTAAAAGGAATGACTTCATAAGACTTTTTGATTCCAAATTGCTAGAAAAAAACTCTTACGGTAAGATTAAGACCTCTTAATTACCCTCGGGATATATACATGAAACGTAAACTTCTAGCACCCTCCTTGGAATCACACCTTGACGTGCAAGGCGAACAGTTTGACAAGAATCGGTCCGACATACTTGAACAACTAAAAGAACTCGAAGAACTTCTAGATGAAGCGGAAGCTGGAGGTGGAACTGAGACAACACAGAGGCACCGTTCAAAAGGAAAAATGCCAATACGAGAACGTATTGCCAACGTTTTGGACCCTGATAGCCCTTTTCTTGAAATAAGTCCGTTGGCAGCAGCTAACTCGGACTACACGGTAGGTGGAGGTTTCGTAGTCGGAATTGGTGTCATCGCAGACACCGAATGTGTCATCCTCGGTAACGACCCCACAGTTCAAGCTGGCGCTATGACCCCTTATGTGGTCAAAAAATGGATGCGAGCACTTGAAATCGCCCGAGATAACCACATGCCGTATGTGAGCTTCGTCGAATCAGCTGGTGCAGATCTAAATATTGCAGCCGGTAGTGGAAAGTCAAACAAAAGTAGAGCCCAAGTAACCCACTTCGCCGAGTCTGGTCGTTTTTTCTACGAAATGATCGAACTGTCAAAAATGGGAATTCCCACAATATGCGTCGTTTTCGGAACTGCAACTGCAGGAGGTGCCTACCAACCTGGAGTTTCTGATTACAACATTTTTATTCGAGAACAATCAAAGGTTGCTCTAGGAGGTCCACCTCTTGTAAAAATGGCTACTGGTGAAGAGTCCGATGACGAATCAATCGGTGGAGCTCAACTTCATGCTGAACAGTCTGGTCTTGCCGATTACCTCGCAGAAGATGAAATGGATGCTCTACGAATCTGCAGAGAGGTTGTTTCGCATCTGGACTGGAAAAAAACTGACCCTATCCCAAGTTACATTTCAGAAGAACCCATTCACGACCCCGAAGAGCTCTTGGGAATCGTTGACAGAGACTTAAGGCAACCAATAGACATTCGTGAAGTTATTTCAAGAATTGTAGACGGTTCTCGCTTCGAAGAATTCAAACCGCTATATGGGCCGGCGATGGTGTGCGGTTGGTCAACAATAGATGGTCACCCGATTGGAATACTAGGCAACAACGGTGTCATCTTCCCTGAGGAAGCTGAAAAAGCAGCTCATTTCATCCAACTGTGCAACAGACAAGACACTCCCCTGCTTTTCCTACACAATGTTCCAGGGTTCATAGTGGGGAGCGATTTTGAAAAAGCAGGAATAATTAAAAAGGGATCTCAACTGATTAATGCATTATCGAACTCGACCGTTCCTCATATAGCAGTGATAGTCGGAAAATCGATGGGTGCCGGTAATTATGGAATGTCTGGACGTGCTTATGGAAATAGGTTTACTTTTCTTTGGCCTACAGCGAAAATTGCTGTCATGGGACCAAAGCAAATAGCAGGGGTTATGTCAATAGTCCGTAAAGGACGCGCTGAACGCAAAGGGGAAGAATTTGACGAAGGAGCAGATGCGGAGATCGTTCAAAAAGTGGAAGAAATACAAGAACGAGGATCCTTGGCGCTAGTAGCAACAGGAGCTGTAAGCGATGACGGAATAATTGACCCTAGAGACACACGCACTGTGATTAGTATCTGCCTCTCCACTTTCCGCAACAAACCAATAGAAGGTTCTCAAAAATACGGAGTGTTTCGACTATGACGATCAAAACACTTTTAGTTGCCAACCGTGGAGAGATTGCCAGAAGAATATTTCGAACAGCAAAGTCAATGGGCATTGTCTGTATAGCTGTTTACACAGATGCTGACAGCAATGAACCTTTTATCAAAGAAGCTGATAAAGCAATCCGACTTTCGACAAGTTATTTAGATCTAAAAGAAATTATCGATGCTGCTAAAAGAACTACTTCTGATGCCATACATCCTGGATATGGATTTTTATCTGAAAATGCTTCATTTGCGAAAGCGGTAACAGATGAAGGCATTATTTGGGTAGGACCATCACCAGAAGTCATTGAAGCAATGGGAGATAAGATCGCAGCAAAAAAAATCGCACAAGAATCAGATGTGCCGACCCTTCCTTCATCTAATAATCTTAAAGATTCATCATCTATTGGTTTCCCTCTACTAGTCAAAGCAGCCGCAGGTGGTGGTGGTAAAGGAATGCGTATTGTTGCAAATAAAAATGATTTAACGGAAGCGATTTCTGCAGCTCAAAGAGAAGCAAAAAATGCTTTTGGTGATGAAAGAGTTTTCCTGGAAAGATACATACCCAAATCGCGTCATATAGAAGTGCAGATTTTAGGGGATTCCCATGGAAACCTTTTGCATTTGGGTGAAAGAGAATGTTCAATTCAACGACGTCATCAAAAAATAATCGAAGAGGCTCCTTCGTCTGCAGTAAATGAAGAACAGAGGAAACTTGTAACTGACGCAGCGTTAAGAATAGGAGAAAGCCTGGCCTACCAATCAGCAGGAACAGTTGAATTCCTGTTAGATGACGAAACAGGAGATTTCTTCTTTCTTGAAGTCAACACTCGACTGCAGGTGGAACATCCAGTTACAGAAGCCACGACCGGAATCGATCTAGTCCGTGAACAATTAAAAATTTCCTCCGGTGAAGCAGTCTCTTTCACTCAAGAGAGTCTGGTATCAAAAGGACATGCCATAGAAGCACGTTTATATGCAGAAGACCCTTCAAAAGAGTTTCTACCTGCCACAGGTGAAGTTCTGGCTTTCTCCCCTTCTAAGGAACCGAGTGTACGCTGGGATTCTGGTGTCGAAAAAGGTTCTTTTGTAGGCGTTGAATTCGATCCGATGTTGGCAAAAGTTATTTCCCATGGAGCAGACCGAACCGAAGCAACGTTGAACCTAGCAACAGCCTTAGAAAAACTTCACTTAGCTGGAGTAACTACAAATCGTGATTTTCTAGTTTCAACTCTTAGGCACAACAAATTTCTAAAGGGAGAAACAACTACCGACTTCATTGAGGAGAACTCTCCAGAACCAAATCTTCAACTGACCGAAAGCGAAGTTGAAAAAGCAGCTATTACGGTTGCACTTTGGCTCCAAAGTAAAAATAGGAAAAATGCCATCGTGCTGTCATCTATACCTAGTGGGTGGCGCAATGGTCGCCTTCCCGCTCAAGAAGTTTCTCTACTGCATTCTGGTGAAAAAATTACTGTATCTTACAAAACTAAACGGAATGGATCTTTTGTCTTTAATAATGGTGACACAGCGACGATTCATTACTGGTCGACAGAAAAAATTGAAGCTGAAATAGACGGTGAAAGAATGACCTCTTTAATCACTGAAGGGCACGGAAAGATTTACCTTCAAACCTCTAAAGGAACAGTTTCTTTTGAGATTCTTCCTCGTTTCGAGCCGCCAGTACTTCAAATCGCTGAAGGTAGCCTTGTCGCACCAATGCCTGGAGTTGTTCTTGAAATCAGAGTTTCCAGCGGAGATACAGTGTCCGCTGGTGACACACTCCTTACCCTTGAAGCAATGAAAATGGAGCACCACGTAAAAGCCCCTTACAAAGGAACCGTTGCTGAAATTCTGGTTAATGAAAATCAACAATTGGATAATGGTGTTCCTCTTCTCGTCATAAACCCTGTTGATGAAGATGAGAAAGGTAATAATGACTGATTCAATTCGTATAGCTAACTGCTCGGGCTTTTATGGAGATCGTCTTTCCGCTGCTTCAGAGATGGTCAATGATGGACCTATAGATGTTTTGACTGGTGATTGGCTAGCAGAACTTACAATGCTGATTCTGGCCAGAACTCAAGCTAAAAGACCAAATGGGGGCTACGCACGTTCTTTCGTAACCCAAATGGAACAAGTAATGGCTACATGCATGGAAAAAAATATAAAAGTTATAAGCAATGCTGGTGGACTAGATCCGGCAAGTTGTGCTGAAGCTGTCGCTGAAGTAGCCGAAAAAGTTGGACTAAATCCTTCGATTGCATACATCGAGGGTGACAACATTTTGTCACGCATACCTGAACTAACTGATTCAGGAATTGACTTTAAACACATGGATACTGGAGAAGCAGTAACTGAACTAGATAACTACATAAGCGCTAATGCCTATTTAGGTTGTTGGGGTATTGTTGAAGCACTCAACAAAGGCGCTGACATTGTTATAACAGGACGTGTAACTGATGCCGCTGTCGTTTGTGGACCTGCCGCATGGCATCATAAATGGACAAAAGACAATTGGGATGCTCTTGCTGGTGCCGTAGTAGCGGGCCATGTGATCGAGTGTGGAACGCAGGCAACAGGTGGAAATTATTCTTTCTTTACCGAAGTCGATGGAATGAGTCGTACGGGTTTTCCTTGGGCGGATATTGCTAATGATGGTTCTTCCATAATTGGAAAACACGAAGGAACAGGTGGTGAGGTTTCTATAGGAACTGTCACTTCACAACTTCTTTACGAAATCGGCTCACCCTCCTACCTCGGCCCTGATGTAACTGCGAGGTTCGATACTTTGGAATTGGAGCAACTATCGCCTGATCGAGTTCTAATTAAAAACGCAAAAGGTGAACCGCCACCAGAAACATTGAAAGTATCCATGAATAAACTCGGAGGCTACAGAACCGACATGTCTATTGCCCTAACTGGTTTAGATATTAAGGAAAAGGCAGAACTGGTAGAAGAGGCATTCTGGAAAGCATGCCCGCACGAACCTGAAGATTTCGAGTCCGTTAAAACAAAAGTGGTCAGGACAGACAAGGACGATCCTCAAACCAATGAAGAGGCAGTTGCTTTATGGAAAATAACGGTAAAAGACTCAGATGAAAGAAAGGTCGGCAGGGCGATATTCAATTCTGTAAATGAACTCGGTTTGGCGACTATACCTGGCATGTTCGGTATAGGGGGTGGTGGAAACGCAAGACCATTTGGGATTCATTGGCCTGCTCTAATTCCAAGCGACTTAGTACCTCAACACGTGATAATCCGCGATGGCGAACGAACCATAGTCGAGTCCTACATCTTGGGTGACCCTGTTACTATCAACCCCCCTGATGACAAAGCTCCAGTAGATGATTTTGGTAAAACTGTTAAAGCTCCTCTTGGACTCTTAGTGGGAGCAAGATCTGGAGATAAAACAGGCAATGCTAATCTCGGGGTTTTCGCAAGAAACAGAGCGGCTTGGCTTTGGTTGGATTGTTTCTTAACAACAGAAAAATTTCAAGAACTTTTACCTGAAACATCCGAATTGCAAGTAGATCGATATCGACTTCCCAAGATATTTTCGCTCAACTTTGTAGTTCACGGACTTTTAGAGGAAGGAGTTGCTGCTTCCACACGACAAGATAGTCAAGCTAAAAGTTTTGGAGAATGGCTTCGTGCCCGAGTGGTAGATATACCTGAAGGGCTCATTAGCTGATCATGGACTTCGACTTCCCACCTGAAGATGATCCTAGACGAATAGAAATAAAGAACTGGATCTCTAAAAATTCGAATCCAAGTGATCAAGAATTAGTCGATGCTGGATATGTGGTGCCTCACTGGCCTGAGCCATGGGGGCTTTCTGCTAAACCTATGCATCAATTGATAATCGACGAAGAGCTCAGAAAAGCCCGAATAAGTCGACCTTCTAATCCGATAGGAATAGGTTGGGCTGGGCCTACAATTCTAGCTGCGGGTACTGATGAACAAAAAGAGCGTTTTCTCCCCCGTCTTTTAAATGGCGAGGATTTTTGGTGCCAACTATTTAGTGAACCGGACGCTGGTTCTGACCTAGCCAATCTTTCAACCCGAGCTGTACGTGATGGCGACGAATATATAGTTAATGGTTCCAAGATTTGGTCTAGTCACGCCCATCGAGCTGCTTTCGGAATATTAATAGCGCGTACTGACCCTGATACCTCTAAGCATCATGGCATCTCTTATTTCATATGCCCTATGAATCTTTCTGGAATATCTATGGAACCAATTGTCGATATGACGACCGCCCACTCATTTAATCAAGTCTTTTTCGACGATGTGAGGCTTCCAGTTGAACTTTTAGTCGGAGAGGAGGGAGAGGGATGGAGGTTGGCGAGAATGACACTGGCCAATGAACGTGTCTCTCTATCTTCCTCGGGATCCCTGTGGGGTGATGGTCCTTCGGTTGATACTCTGCTCGACCTGGTAAGAGATTCCGGGGGCGAAAATGATCCGGTTATCCGCCAAAAATTGATGCACCTTTACAGCGAATCTGAAGTACTAAGACTCAATAGATTAAGAACTCTAAGCGCAAGACTTGCTGGGAAAATTCCGGGGCCTGAAGCCTCAATCCAAAAGTTAATGGCTGACCATCATGGACAAAACGTAATGGAAACAGCTAAAAACCTTTGCAACGCTTCGGGAATGATTAAAGGATCTGGTCCTTCTGGAAAAATTGATCCATCCTTAAGCTACGGGCCTACGCAGATAAACGTTGACAAAAGAAACTTCCCTACCAGCGATCCAATATGGCATTTTGGGTTCCTTTTCTCTCCTGCTCTTACTCTCGGAGGTGGAACATTCGCCGTTCAAAGAAATATCGTAGCTGAGAGAGTGCTTGGCCTTCCGCGCGACATAGATGTTGAAGAAGGAAAAACTTGGTCGGAAGCTAGAAAACAATGAAAGATACGTTACTAAAAACACGTACGGCAAATATTGACTTCTATTTAAAGGATATTCGACCTCCAAAACTGGTCCTTTCAAAACAAAAAGAAACTGAACTCACTGAACGTCAACGTAACCTTCTGTCATATTTGGGAAAACTTTTCAATAAAGGCTTCGCCCATCTCACAATGGCGGAAATTGCGAAAAATCTTAACTGTTCTTTGAGAACCCTTTACAGCCTGGCTCCCAGCAAAGAACAACTTGTTCTGATAGTTATTGAGAGAAATCTATGGGCTAGAGGTAGAACGGCAATGTCTGCTATATCACCCAATATGCAGCCTTTAAAAGCCATTCGGACTTACCTTCAAGCCGCTAATGTAGCCGCTGAAAAAACAACGGAAGCTTTCGCTCGAGACCTTCAAAAAGTACCTGCAGCTCAAAAATTAATTGAAGATCACAACTCTTACCTGATCGCTATCACTCACCGCTTACTGGACATCGCTGTGGAAAAGGGCGAGATTGGAAACGTTGATACAGCAGCGATTGCGAGACTAATGGCGGGAATTGGAAGAGATTTTTCTAGACCAGAAGTTATTGGATCTCTTAGGTCTTCACCCAAAGAAGCAGCTGATGAAGCTCTCGATATCATACTCGCAGGATTAAGTTCGCAGAATCAATGATCGGAAACTATCAATTTAACTTCAAGGAATCATATGGAAATAAATGAAACAATCGAAGACCTTGTTGCAGAACAACAGGCTCTTGACGATATTGTCGCAAAACTAGATGATCAAATGTGGGCAACACCTACTTCTAGCGATAGGTGGAATGTAGCTGATCAAATAGGGCATCTTGCTTATTTTGATAATGCAGCTTCTTTAGCGATAACTGATCCTGACAAATTTAGATCTTCTTTGGATGACCTCATTACTTCAGCAGCTAATGGCTCTGAAGCATCTGATGATTTCACACTGGGTTTCTATCGTTCATTGACCCCAGAAGCTCTATTGGACTCTTGGAGAGAAGGTCGTAAAGATTTAGCAAATTCAGCTTCAACACTTAATAATAAAAGTCGTGTCATTTGGTATGGACCTTCGATGGGTTCAAACTCATTTCTGACTGCGAGACTCATGGAAGTTTGGGCACATGGCCAAGACATAATTGATGCAGTAGGGGGTGACCGTCCAGATACAGAAAGACTCCGTCACATTGCTCATCTGGGTGCCATAACTCGTCAATGGTCTTATATAAACAGACGTCTAGAGGTTCCAGAAGGCGACGTTTACGTTGCATTAACGGGACCTGATGGCCAGATTTGGACTTGGGGGCCTTCTGATGCATCAGACTCTATTGAAGGATTTGCGAAGGATTTCTGTCTCGTGGTTACTCAGCGTCGACATCTGGGGGATACCGAGCTTAAAGTAAAAGGAGACCTAGCCAAAGAATGGCTAGACCTTGCCCAAGCTTTCGCTGGACCTCCTACAGACGGTCCTACGAAAAGGAGTGACTGATGAGCCTTATAGGAACAGAATTTGACGATGGAGTTTTAACCGTAACTCTCCGCGATGAAGAAAACAGGAATGCCCTCAGCGTAGAACTCACTTCAGAGTTGGCACAAACTCTTGACGAGGCAGAAGCAAACCCTGAAGTGCGAGTAATTGTCTTGACTAACAGCGGTCGAGTTTTTTGTGCAGGAGCAGACCTGTCTGAAAGATCGTCACGTAAAGAAAGTGACTCTCAAACTAAACCAGTTGACCCATTAGAAATTTTCGGAAGGTTTAGAAAATCATCTAAACCTTATATAGGAAAAATCGCTGGGCACTGCGTAGCGGGAGGAATGGGAATAGCTGCCGCAATGGATATCTCAATAGCGGTAGAAGAAGCAAAATTTGGCTTTACTGAAGTTCGTATAGGTGTAGCACCTGCGATAATTTCTGTGCTGTGTCTTCCGAAAATGCGACCTGCTGAAGCCAGTGAGGCTTTTCTTCGCGGTAACCGCTTCTCAGCTTCAGAAGCTGTACGTATGGGTCTAATTAATGCTGCAGTTCCCGCAAATGAAATCGACTCTGCGATTCAAGAAGTAGTTTCTGATATTAAATCTGGAGGTCCCGAAGCAATCGCTGCTGCCAAACAACTAACTTTGCGAGTGCCACACATGCAAGTGGATGAAGCTTTTACTTGGACATCTGAGTTGTCAGCGAGCCTTTTTAAAAGTGAAGAGGCTCAAGAAGGAATGCGGGCATACCTTGAAAAAAGATCTCCTTCATGGATGAATGAGTGATCTAGTTAAATATTTTTAATATGGCATTGTTCCGCCATCCACAGGGAACAGACATCCTGTGATATTGCGGGCTTCATCGCGGGCAAGCATTAAAGCTACAGCGGCGACCTCTTCGACGGTGTTTGGGCGCTTAATTGCAGCAGGTTGAGTGAACATCTCTGCTGCTTCTTCTAGGGTGACCCCCATTGTTTCTGCAGTGGCTGGCATTGACTCGTAGAACATATCTGTAAGCACTAGACCCGGCAAAATAGCATTGACCGTAATTCCAATAGTTCCAACTTCATGAGCAGCTACTTTTACAAGTCCGTTTATGGCATGTTTGTTTGACGTGTAGTTAGAAAGGGTGGGTTTAGCCAGTTTTCCTTCCATTGAAGACATTGCAATTATCCGCCCGGACTCCTGAGGAATCATGTGCGCTAATGCTTTACGCATACCCCAGAAAGTATGATTTAAATTTATATCCAACGCATGATTCCAAACTTCATCAGTCATTTCTGCTACAGGGGCGGCTCCCATAATGCCCCCTGCGTTTAAAACAACAATGTCAAGTTTTCCAAAATGTTCAACAGTTTCATCGATAAGTGCTTCAACTTCGGATTGATTTACTGCATCACAGGCTATGAAATGCGCGTTTTCCCCTGCGTTCATTTCCGCAAGAGCTTGTTCGCCCTTTTCAGCACTTCTGCCACTTACTACAACTTTGGCACCTTCAGACAAATAGACCTCCGCTATTGCCCTACCAATGCTTCTCGTACTCGCAGTAATTACTGCAACTTTTCCTTCTAACTTTCCCATCTTTAAATCTCCTCGTTTAGTAAGGCACCTGGCCGCCGTCGACATTAATAAGTGAACCAGAAATACCCGCTCCAGCATCTGACGCCAACAAAACAGCTACAAGAGAAACGTCTTCAACTTCATTTAATCTTTTGATCGCTGAGGGTGCAGCCATCATGTCTAAGAACTCTTGGAATTCCATACCTAGTGCTTCCGCTGCAACACGTCCATCACTATTCATAACATCTGTAAGAATTCCACCTGGACATAATGCATTCACAGTTATTCCCATTGCTCCTACCTCATGAGCTACCACCTTCGTAAGACCATTCAGTCCATGCTTGGTTGTCACGTAATGAGAATTGGTTGGAATAACAGTTTTTCCATACATGGAGGAGATGTTGATTATCCGACCCCATTCTTGTGGAATCATATATTTCAAGGCTCTTCGCATGCACCACATCGGATGGTTTAGATTCCAGTTGAGAACAAAATTCCAAATCTCATCACTCATATCTACTAGTGGAGCTGCATCTCCGCCTCCACCCGCATTGTTTACCATGATGTCAATTTTTCCAAAATGTTCAACTGTTTGATCCACAAGGCTTTCACAGACAGCCTGCTCGGTTACATCACCGGAAATAAAATGTAAATTTTCCCCAGCTCCTACTTCTGAAAGTGCTTGATCGCCTTTTTCAGGACTTCTTCCATTGATCACGACTTTGGCGCCTTCTGCTAGAAAGGCTTCAGCAATAGCTCTTCCAATCCCACGGGTTCCGCCAGTCACACAGGCAACCCGTCCGTCTAATTCTCCCATGGATACCCCTCTTTATTTCTCATCCGTCAGAGCGATAATAACGACTCAATGAGCATGTACCCGAAGCGGGAAATACAAAAGCTAATTGAATTCGAGACCTTTAAAATTGCCTTCGTCGCACCAATCTTCCATTAGTTTGAAAAATTCAACTGATCCTCCACCATAAGGCGCTCCCTGACGAGCTTTTTCGTTTAAATGGCCTTCATTGTTGTAATAACCAGGTGTGCATTCTGTACTTCCTGGTCCTGCACCGATTGGGGCACGCGCTTTTTCAATTATTGTCTCAACCCACTCATCTTCAGCTTCTTGCACGACATCTACTGTTAAATACCCTTCATCAAACATGTGTTTAATTATTCGAACGGCATTTGTTGCTGCCTCTTCCAATAAGTGAGGAAAATTAACAGTGAAAGCACCTTGGCTGGGACTAAGCATGAAATAGTTGGGATACCCGCGGGTTTGCAAACCATGCAAAGTTGAAACCCCTTGTTTCTCCCATTTCTCTGTAAGCGTTCTGCCATCTGATCCGATTACTTGACACCCAGTACGCCTTTCATATCCAGTACCTACTTCAAAGCCGGTTGCAAAAATTATGCAATCAACGTCATATTCCTTTCCCTCTACAACCACACCATTCTCAGTAATTTTTTCAACTCCTAAACCGCCGGTGTCAATAAGATCAACATTTTCTCGATTAAATGTTGATAAATACTCGTCGTCGAAACACGGTCTCTTGCAAAAAAGTGCATACCAGGGTTTTAAAGCTTCCGCTATGTCAGAATCATCAACACTTTCCTCTACTCGCTTTCTAATAGATTCCATTTTTTCAAAATTTGCCATCTCGAGAACCTCTGACAAGTCCATCTCGGGTTGTACCGCCCCTCGTCTATACATGTCAGCTATATTGCCTATCAAATCAGTCCAACAGTCATCCACTAAATCAACTTCTTGCGGTATTCCTGACACTAAATTGTTGAAGTTCTCCATTCTCTCTTTATGCCAACCTGGTTCGAGCGATCCAACCCATTCGGAATCTGTGGGTCTATTTCCTCTGAAATCAACTGATGATGGAGTTCGTTGGAAGACATACAAATGTTTAGAGGCTTTCCCAAGGTGTGAAACGCACTGAATCGCAGTAGCTCCGGTGCCGATAAGTGCCACACGTTTGTCCTCTAAACCTGTTAGGTCATCTTTTGGAGAACCGCCTGTGTAGTCATAGTCCCAACGACTGGTATGGAACATGTGACCAGAGAAACTATCTATACCTGCAATTCCAGGAAGCTTCAATTTATGCAAAGGACCTGAAGCCATGACTACAAATCGGGCCCTTATCTCATCATCTCTATTGGTAACAACTGTCCAACGATTCGCGTTTGCATCCCATCGAGTGGTCTTCACTTCTGTCTGAAAGCAAACATTTTTATCTAAACCGAATCGATTAGCAATAGCACAAGCATGTTCTTGTATCTCGGTTGCAGACGCATATTTTTCTGAAGGAATTTTGTCCACTTCTTCAAGAAGGGGTAGGTAAATATAAGATTCAACATCACAACGGGCACCCGGATACTGATTCCAATACCAGGTGCCACCAAAATCAGCACCTTTTTCGATTAAAAGAACATCTTCAATTCCAGCATTTTTTAAACGCGCTCCAGTAATTAAACCTCCGAAACCTCCACCGACAACAACTACATCAACCTCTTCATTCAGCGAGTCTCTTTCAACGACCTTTCCCCCACGGTTATCTTTCGAAAAGTTCGAAAAAGCTCCGGTAGCTTCGAGATACTGTTCATTTCCATCCGAACGAATGCGTTTATCTCGTTCAGTCTGATACTTCGCCCTTAAAGCATCTGGATCAAAATCAATAGTTGTCTTGATTTCCGTCATCTGTTCCTAGCTACTGGTAAATAACTGAGTGTCAATTTAACTCCATTTGAGCGGACGACGAGATTTGAACTCGCGACCCTCACCTTGGCAAGGTGATGCTCTACCAGCTGAGCTACGTCCGCGTAGGCAATCACCCTACCAATCAACAAGCAGTATGCGTTTTAGTTGCTCTTGAAGATCTCAAATCAGTTATTTTCATCTAATCTTCAGAACTGTCGCCGACCATAGAGTCAACTTCCCCGTCTTCGGTCTGATTCTGATTGGCTTCAACTCTCTTAGTTTTGTTCACAAGGAACTTTTTTGGTTTTGTATACAACCAGTAACCGGCAGTTCCCACTAGCACTACTCCGGCGAGAATTCGCAAAGTTATTACAATCTGGTCAATTCTCTCCTCAGTTGTGTTTCCGCTTTCATCTACCTCTGGAGGAATAGTCTCAATTGTCATATTCTGAGCTAAAGAAAAATCAACATATGTAAAATATGAAAAAACAGAACAAATAATAGCCGTTAGAAAAATAAGTCGCTTAAGCATTGTCGCTCATGTCTCCGAGTCGATCGTAGTACCTGTTTTATCCATGACAGTTTTAAATGTAAACGACATTCACAATCACCTAACACTAATCTTTGAAAGGAAACTTTCTAAATGAACTCCGATTTCTTTCACCGCTAAAAGAAATCCGTCATGGCCATCTGGACTGTCAACCATATGATATTCACAATCTCCGCCCGCTTCATTTACTGCATTCTCCAGTTCTTTCTGTTGATAGGGAGGGTATAAAGCGTCTGAAGAAATACTCAGCGTTATTACAGGTACGCGTGCAATTCTCTCCAATGCGCTTCTTAAACTTCCTCTATCTCGCTCGAGGTCATGCAAATCCATTGCTCTGTTGAGCAGTAAATAACTATTAGCATCAAATCTTCTTGCTAACTTCTCTCCGTGGTAATCAAGATAAGACTCGACTTGAAAACGGTCCCATAGACCATAGATAGAGCGCGGATCAGCTAAATCTCTTCCAAATCTGTCTGAATAAACCTCTTCACTTCTATAGGTTGTTTGAGCCAGAGAACGCGCAATTGCAAGTCCTGCTGTAGGACCATCTCCTGGTTCAGCGTCATAATAATTACCACCCTTGAACCTGGGATCAAGCGAAAGTGCTGTTCTACCTATTGCACTCCAAGCAATCTGTTGGGCACTTGCCCTTAACGTAGTAGCTAAGGGCGCTAAGGATGAAACCCGATCAGGAAACATAACCCCCCATTCGAGCACTTGCATGCCACCCATTGAGCCACCGACAACACAACTCCATTTTTCAATACCTAAATGATCCGCAACATGCCTCTGACATCTAACAATGTCACGAATTGTTATTACAGGAAAACTAGATCCAAATGGTTCACCCGTCTTTGGATTGATACTCGCTGGACCCGTCGAACCCTGACAACCTCCTAAAACATTTACGCAAACTATGAAATTCTTTTCTGTGTCCAATGCACAACCTGGACCAATAAGACCATTCCACCAACCAGGCGTGGAATGACTAGGCTCAACATCACCATAAGCGTGCGAGTCGCCTGTTAGCGCGTGACAAACCAGTATTGCGTTATCCGCTCCTCGAGAAAGTTCTCCCCATGTCTCATAAGCCATGCTTATATGGTCAAGAGTTTCTCCGCTCTCTAAAACGAACGGTTGTCCATCTACCACTTCAACGAAATTACGATTACCTATACCTTGATCTATAGACCATGCTCCTGAAGCTGGAATATCATCACTGTAGAACCGAGGATGAAAAGGCAAACGAACAGACTTACGCCTGTTGTTAAAAAATCTTCTTAGCCTCATTTTTCCTCCGCAAACAGACCCTCAATCGGAGCCGGCAAGGAAAAATAACCGCCCGCCGGACACTTCATTGTCTCGTTCGAAACCGCATCCCCACCTACTAGGCAAGCGAGCACCTTGGGTGTCCATCCCAGGTTGCCGGACCCAAATTTGAGCCTCTCTTGATGTAGTACCATTCTAAGAGGAGCTTGAAAGCATCATGCACACTCTTAGAAATTTTGCTCTGTTATTCGGACTATTTTGCTTCTAAATCAGGGGTCCATTCGATTAAATTTTTTAATCGCTCATCGTTAGAAAACATCTCGACTATTGGCTGTTTAAGACCAAGACGCCGCATTAGTTTTCTAATCTCAAGTTCCTCATCCCAACAGATCAAACTTACGACTACACCGCTCCCACCTGCTCTTGCCGTTCTACCAGAACGATGTAAATAAGTTTTAGCATCCGAAGGAGGGTCGTAGTGGATTACCACCTCGACATCGTCCACATGGATTCCTCTTGCTGCTACGTCAGTTGCAACTAGTGTTCTAATTTTCCCTTTAGTGAAATCCTTTAAAGCTTTTTCACGCTGCGATTGTCTGAGATCCCCGTGTATGGCTGCTGCGGTTACATTTTCTTGTAAGAGTTTGGGTACCAACTTGTCTGCTCCCCACCGCGTTTTTGTAAAAACTATTGTTTTATTTGAAGAATTTATTATTGCAGCAGCTACCTTCACTTGATCCATTTCATGAACAGCGATAAAACGGTGCTCCATCTCCGCAACTGTCACTTCACGTGAATCAACTTCATGCATTGCAGGGTCTTGCTGATAGCGACTTATCAAACCACTTACCATGCCATCAAGAGTTGCTGAGAACAGTAAAGTTTGGTGATCTAGTTCCACCTGCCGCAGGATCCATTCGACTTGCGGCATGAATCCCATATCTGCCATTCGGTCAGCTTCATCAATAACAATTTTTTCAACACTTGTTACTGAAATATCCCCCCTTTCCAATAAATCGATCAAACGTCCTGGCGTGGCAACTACAAAATCAACACCTTTCTTTAGTGCCTCTATCTGTTTTTCTATAGGAGAACCTCCATAAATGGCACTTACTTTTAGTCCTCTCTTCGAAGCCAACGGTTCAAGTTCCTTACATACCTGAACAGCTAGTTCGCGTGTTGGGACAAGGGCAAGGCCTGTCGGTTTCCCCGGTTTCGACGCTGGTAAAAGTTGCAATAACGGCAAACCAAAAGCAATTGTTTTACCTGATCCTGTTTTTGCTTTTCCACAGACGTCTCGGCCATCCAAAATGTCCGGGATAGTTACTTTCTGTATTTCAAAAGGTTCAATGATGCCCAGATGGTTCAATGCTTCAACTAAATCTTTTTCTATTCCTAATTCAGAAAATCCGACGCTCATAGTTTCCTTAACCTTGAAATCAAGTTTTGACAAAAAAATTTGATCCTGTTTAAAATTTTTCCATCATCTAAAACAATTACTCAGCTTGTTCCAGTTGAACCAACTGAAAAGGCTTAGCGAATCCATCAATCATTACCTCACCTAACTCAATTTGAGTCAGATTCATAAGTGGCGAGACTAATTCCTTTGGTGCTAAGACTTGGCGAGGTTTAGCACTGTCACATAGTCGCGAAGCCAGAATAACCTCTCTCCCTACATGATCATCTCCTTCGATTAGAAGAACCCAACCACGCGCTATTCCAGCCCTTACCGGTAATTCAAAATCTGAATCACTAATGAGTGCATTTATTTCAAGTACAGAGTCGACTGTTTCTTCGGGCTCTACACCAACAAGCATCACACCATCACCAAGCCATTTGGCTATTCTCACACCTCTTTTACTTGCAATGTTGCGAACAGTGTTACGGAACTCAACCAGAACGTCCACTGCCTGCTCATCTCCTGCTCTTTCATTAAAAGCGGTAAAACCTGAAAGATCTATAAATGCAAAGGTTCTATCTACTCTTCGCAACACAAAATCAGTTTCCACACAAAGACCGTAGTTGCTAAAACCTCTCTTAGGGGATTATTGAATCAATAGATCGTTTTCTACCAAAAACTACAATTAACAAACCAGAAAAAATTGCTATCAGACTCATCCAAATATTTACCCTAACGCCAGCTATCAAGGAGGCATTATCGATTCTCAGTGCTTCCACCCAAAATCTTCCTATGCCATATCCAAATATCCAAAGCCCTATTAAACGACCCGGTTTCAAGAATCCAGCCCGATCACACTTAACGAGAAGAAAGGCTAATAATACATTCCAAACTGCCTCATACAGAAAAGTAGGGTGAAAAGTCGACTCAGCAATGAATTCCTTTGATCTATATTGAAAATCTATTTCTAGTGCCCAAGGTAATTCTGTAGGTTTTCCGAATAGTTCTTGATTAAACCAATTACCCCATCTGCCTATTGCTTGTGCAATAGGTATTGAAGGAATTACCGCATCAAGAACTTCAGAGATATTTATACCCCGCTTCTTAGCAACAACTACCCCAACAATAATTCCAAGTATTAAACCACCTGGTATCCCCAAGCCCCCTTGCCAAATGGCAGGCACATCTTCCCATCGTCCTTGAAAAGAACGCCAATCAGTGATGACATGATACAGACGCGCTCCGACGAGACCGAAGGGCACAGCCCAAATCATTATTTCAGAAATTTCTTCAGCGCTACCACCTTTATTTTCCCAGCGTTTTTGACACCACCAGGTTGCCACTAAAACTCCGAGAGCAATCATCAGTCCATAAGCACGCAACTCAATTGGGCCAATATGAAACGAACTCGAAGATGGGCTAGGTAGCGAAGCCAAATTAAAAATTAGAATAACTCCATTTAAACAGAGAAAAGCTCTTCAGGAACTGCAAACAAATCAGAAGATCCAGCAGTAACAGCACCAAGCTGAGCTCTGGTTAAAGGCAAAAGTTGCTCAGCATAAAAATTAGCTACAATCATTTTGCTATTACGGAAATCTGAGTTTCCAATATCCTCATTACTTCTTGCTCCGATTGCTAAACGTGCCAAAAACCACCCACCAACCAACTGTCCCAACATCCGCAAGTACGGTGTAGCTCCAGAAATGGCCTGTATAGGGTCTTCAGTTCCTTTTTCAATAAGCCAAGCAGTGGCTTCTTCAACAGCTACTAAACTGTCAGCGAGATTTAATCTAATAGTTTCAAATTCCTCACCCTGTTGATTGAGACTTTCAGTAAATTCATTTATCTCATCAAGAAGATCCCTGATGAGTTTGCCTTCATCCATCCTCAATTTTCTTCCAACCAGATCTATTGCTTGAATACCATTCGTACCTTCATAGATAGGGGAAATACGCGAATCCCTAAGATGTTGGGCCGCACCTGTTTCCTCGATATACCCATAACCCCCATGAACTTGAATTCCCAGAGAAGTCATTTCCACGCCTAAATCAGTGCACCATGCTTTAGAAATAGGTGTCAATAACTCGGCTCTATCTGAAGCCAACTGTCGTTCTTCGCTTTCCGGATGACTCTTTGCCAGATCTAGAGCTGCAGCATTCGCATACAAAATACATCTCATTGCGTCTGTGTAGGCCCTCATGGTTAACAGCATTCGCCTTACATCTGGGTGTTCGATGATTAAAGACTGCTCACCCGCTTCAGCCCCTATTGCTTTACCCTGACGTCTCTCCAAAGCGAAAGAAGAAGCTTGCTGCAGGGCTCTCTCTGCTACCGCTAATCCTTCAACCCCAACGCCCAAACGAGCGTTATTCATCATTTTGAACATGTAACGCATTCCTTGATGTTCTTCACCTATCAAGTAACCAATGGCTCCATCACCAGCTTCACCGTAAGAAATAACGCAAGTTGGACTGGCATGAAGACCTAGTTTGTGTTCAAGCGACAAACAACGATAATCATTACGATCCCCTAGTGAGCCATCATCTTTAACTAAATATTTAGGAACAATAAAACAAGATATTCCCTTTGTACCTGGTGGACTATCTGGAGTACGCGCTAATACCAACTGAATAATATTTTCAACTAACTCATGCTCTCCAAAAGTAATAAAGATTTTAGTTCCAAAAATTCTGTAGGTTCCATCTTCTTGAGGGACTGCCTTGGTAGTCAAGGCGCCGACATCAGAACCCGCTTGCGGTTCAGTCAAATTCATCGTTCCTGACCACTCACCGGCAACTAATTTAGGCAAAAAAATCTCTTTTTGAACCTCATCAGAAAAAGTATGTAAACAATCAATTGCGCCTGCTGTCAGCATGGGACCCATAGACCATGCTCTGCTTGCTGTTGCTAGTAGTTCTGTCAAAACAGTGTGAATAGCTAAGGGAAAACCGCCTCCCCCATAATCTGGATCTTGTGAAATGGCTCCCCAACCGGCATCAATAAAGTGGTTCCAAGCTTCTCCAAACTCTTCTGGCATAGTAACTACACCGTCTGAGACCGAACATCCTTTTTGATCACCGATTTTATTAACAGGTGATATGACTTCAGCTGCAAAACGTCCAAGTTCTTCAAGAACTCCATCAATTGTCTCAACATCTACATGGTCATAATCTGGCAAGTCACATAATCTACTTATATCACTAATTTCATTTAGAACTAGTCGAATATCGTTTAGAGGCGGTTTGTATTCAATCATATTTTCAGGCTAGCGAACTTGACGTAAGACCCGCTGTTCGCGCTAGCCGTTTGCTGATTTCACTTCTTTATGTGGAGCATGTATAGGAATGACTTGACGATCTGGACCTGAATCCCCTTCTAACCAGTGTTGACGACACCGGAGCTCATACGTAACTCTCTGATCTTCTGGATCATCAACTACAACAAGATCACCGTCATAAACTTGTTTGCCTTCAAGCAATCTTGCATTATGAGTGGCCCGACGCCCACACCAACACCGTGCTTCAACCTGTACTTCAATTCTCTCATCGGAAAGTTCCAGCAGTCGTCTCGTTCCTTCAAACAATTCTCCTTGAAATGAGGTAAGAAGCCCAAAGGCATAAACTTCTGCTCCAATCTCGTCAACAATCCGAGCTAATTGTTCTATTTGATCCACCGAATAGAACTGTGCCTCATCGCAAATCATATAGTCGAGAGATCCGTTATTTTCTTTTTCCTGCAGAGCAAAATCATAAAGATTAAACTCTGGAGAGACTTGAACAGCATCCGCAGAAACCCCCAAAGCACTAGAAACTTTGCCACCTTCTCTATCTAGCTGACTGCACAGAATCCCGAACAAGCCTCTAGAGGAGAGATTGTGATGAATCTGTAAAGCCAAGGTACTTTTACCGGAGCCCATAGTGCCGAAAGAAAATCTTAGAGATGCCATCAGGAGAGCTCCTTAAAAGGACTTAAAACAATTAAACATATTTCCATTGACTTATTTATACCTATTTTTAAAACCTAATTTGACGATAGTACGTAAATAATAAAGTAATCGTGAAATCTAAACCTTGTTGATTTTCGTTAAATAATTACTATTAGTAAATCGAAAAATCTATGCAATGCCGATACTGTCAGTTGTATGAAGCAGATTTTTCCTGAAGAAATTGAAGTAGACCCGATAGCTGTTTACAACAAGGACATCAGGACGCCTATAGGTTCAAGACCTTGGATGCTTCTAAATATGGTCAATTCTGTCGATGGTTTCATTTCCTTTGAAGGAAAGGCAGGAGGATTGAGTGGACCTATGGACAAAAACATTTATCAAATCATCAGGGGGCTTGCAGACATCATTCTGGTTGGTGCAGGTACAGTTCGAGCTGAAAATTATAACGCTCCAAAAACACCCGAAGGCAGCTTAGCTGAGTTTCGAGAATCCAGAGGACAAGAAAAACGTCCCAGAATCGCTGTTCTTTCTGGTGAGCTTAATCTGAACCCGAACATGGGTTTATTCACTGAACGTCACCTAGAAGACAGACCACCTCTCATTTATACGAAAAGTGAGTCGTTCAAAAAAAATGGTTCTCAATTTATATCATCATCAGAAATTATCGATTTCCCAGAAGAGGAATTGCATGTTTCCAGAGTCGTTGAAAACCTCTTTGATCAAGATGCTAAAATTGTCGTTTGTGAAGGTGGTCCTAGCCTAAATGCACACTTATTAGCTGCTGGTGTGATCGATGAATTCTGTCTAACTCTCTCACCTAGAGTTGTCGGAGGAGAAGATCCTGCACTACTTCTTAACCAGCCAGTTGACTCCCCTGTTGAACTTTCTTTAGATCGAATACTGCTAGAAGACGAATTTCTTTTTTGTCGTTATCTAACAATTAGATAAGAATTTCATAACCCTCTATTAAAAACAATGCGCTGACCCGGTTGAAGTTGAACTCCACCCGTAACTTTTGCGAGTTCATCAACTGTGTGTCTTATATCTGTGCCTTCGGGATTGAATTTATCGGCAATTTCCCAAAGGCTGTCACCTGGTTGCACGACATATACAACTGGATTTCCGGCAGCTTCCACTACAGGTCCCCCCGGAACACCATGAATTCGGCCAATAATTTCATTAGCCATCAAAACACTTAAAAATACAATTAATCCCACCATTGACAGAAAAGTCAAACGACGACGACGATAGATCTTTTGAGGTAATGGCTTAGAAGCAAAATTATGCAACGAAGGCCGAGTAATGTCGTAGGAGTTATAAATGACTGCTGAATTCATGTATACATCCTTTCAAAGGGGTGTGACATGGCTATTTTGTAGGGAAAAATACTCAAATACTTGACAAAGAACGTTTGTTCGGGGAACATATGTGCGTCGTACAAGTGTTCGATCATGGTATCATGGTATCGAACATTTGTTCGATTGCAACTAAAAAAGGTTTTTTTATTATGATTGAAAATTCTCTAACAGAGCGTCAAATACAAATACTAGAATTCATCGACAGTGAAACTAGGGAACGCGGGTTTCCACCTTCTGTACGCGAAATCTGTAAAGCGGTAGGACTAACATCTCCTTCAACCGTGCATGCACATCTTGCCAGTCTCCAAAAATTAGGTTACTTACGTCGCTCCGACCCCGGTAAACCCAGAGCTATAGAAGTGTGTTTTGACCCGATGAGTGGAGCCGCAGTTGACCGAGGATCCGTTCAACATGTTCCCCTGGTTGGCGACGTAGCAGCAGGAGTTACAGTTTTCCGACAAGAAAACATAGAGGAGTCTCTCCCTCTCCCTGCTGAATTTACTGGCGAGGGAACCCTCTTCATGCTAAGAGTCAAGGGTGACTCTATGATAGGTGACGGAATACTCGACAAGGACTACGTGGTAGTAAAAGCAGAAACTTCTTCCAACTCTGCAGATGAACTTCTAGTCGTTGAATTACCTGAAGCCGACGGAACAGTGGGAGTGAAACGACTCAAGCGACGAGGTGACAAAGTCATAGTCTGTTCATCAAATCCAACTCATGAAGACATTGAGTACAAAGCCGATGAAGTACACATTATTGGCAAGGTTGTTACCGTTTTACGGAAAATCTAAAGCCAACTTCAGCTTTCAGGCACTTGAGCTAACTTCCCTCTAAGACTCTTTTAATTATCGCAAAAGTAGTTTCTAAATTTTCGCGCTCTATTCGCTCTTCACTAGTATGGGCCAGTGTCGCATCACCTGGACCAAAGTTAATCGCCGGGATCCCCTGCTCAGAGAAAAAAGCTACATCAGTCCAACCCAGTTTTGCGCGAGTTTCAATACCTTCACCTATAGAAGCAAGTAGAGAATGATTCATGCCAGGTGTCGCCGCTGGTGCCTTATCTATTAATTCAACTGAGTCTTCGTGTTCCATATACGGCATGAGAAATTCTCTTACATGATTTTCCGCTTCTTCAGAATTACGGTCCGGTGCATGTCGATGGTTGACTAGCAATGTTGCCATATCAGGAACTACATTGCCCGCTACTCCCCCTTCGACACCAACCGCTTGTAAAGCCTCTCGAAATTTGCAACCCTCTATGAGGGGTTCTCTATATTGATACTTTTCTAAAGCATCAAGTACACCGCTTAAACGATGTACTGCGTTCCGACCCATCCACGGACGCGCTGAATGCGCTCGCTCACCTTTAAATCTCAATAGGAATCTCATTGTTCCCTGACAACCTGCTTCAATCAGAGCGCTTGTCGGTTCTCCCAGAACTGCCGCATCTCCACTTAACAACTCAGGTGCTTTAGTAAAAATTTCTTTCAAGCCGTTATGTTCGCTCGCTACTTCTTCACGAGCATAAAAAACCCACGTCACATCTACTGCATACTCCGTTACAGACTGAGCGAGCTCTAACATTACAGCAATGCCGCCCTTCATGTCTGCGCTCCCGAGCCCCCAACATGTATCATTCTCAATTCTTGACCCCGACTCCGTGTCACCCGGGACCGTGTCTGTATGACCCGCCAAAATGAGTCTCTGACCTTTGTTGAAGTTGGTTCTCGCTACCAGATTGTCGCCAACACGATCAATTGACAAATGAGATATAGAACTTAAATCTTTTTCGATCAACGAAACAAGTTGACCTTCTTCAAAGCTGACAGATGGAACGTCCACCAGTTCTGCAGTCAATTCCAACAGGTCACGCATAGATATACCATCCAGTATTCAAGTCGTGACTCCATGTGTGCGTAATACCTCATTCAGAGTTGACTTGTCGTGTCGCTCTCCCGGTTCTAAATACCGAATGACCAAAACGCAGGGCAATCCAAAACTACCTCCGGCAAATTGTCTCTCTCTACTCGCCTGAACAGCTACGCACCAGGATGGAACAATTCCCCGACTGAGCTCTTTACCAGATTCAGCATCAATAACCGGTATCGACCCAGTTAGAACCGCTCCAGCTCCAAGAACTGAACCTTCACCAACAGAAGCCCCTTCAGCTACTATGCACCTGCTTCCGATAAGGCACTCGTCTCCTATAAAGACCGGAACTGCATTAGGCGGTTCTAAAACACCACCGATACCAACCCCTCCCGACAGGTGAACATTTTTTCCTATTTGCGCACAAGATCCAACGGTTGCCCAAGTATCAACCATAGTATTTTCACCTACATAAGCTCCGATATTCACATAGCTAGGCATCATCACAACACCAGGAGCTTGATAACTACCCCATCTAGCAGACGCTCCAGGCACAACTCTTACTTGACGTTCAGAATAGTTTTTCTTCAAAGGTATTTTGTCAACAAATTCAAAAGGTCCCACTTCTTGGATCAACATTTCAGATTGACGAAAAAGTAACAAAATGGCTAATTTCAACCATTCATTTACCTTCACACCATTTTCAGTGTCGTACTCAGCTACTCTCTCTTCACCCGTATCAAGCAAATTTATAGCCTCATGGATAAGGGAGTTGACTTCCAAATCTCCGGATGTTAACTCATCTCTTCTTTCCCATATATTTTCTATTTCTTTGGCTAAATCAGTCATATCTGAGATTACCTCTTAATCCCTAGTTAGAAAGCAATTTTTAACTAAACTCCGGCTCTTTGCTCCAGCAATTCAATCCGATCATCAGTAGCAACCGCAGCAACCCTTATATAACCCTTACCTTTTTCACCGAAAAACTCACCTGGGGTAACAACCATGCCTAGATTTTTTGCCAATTTCTCAACTAGCTGCCACTCATCACCATCAGGCACCTCTATCCAGAGGTAAAAAGACCCTTCCGGCATGATTGTTTTGATTCCAAGAGATTCAAAAATAGTAATTAACTTCGAAAGCCTCTCTAGATACAACTGCTTCTGTTTATCGGCATGTTGTTGATCACTCAAAGCTGCTACTCCAGCTATTTGTGCTGGCCCAGAAAGCATAAAGCCCTGATGTTTTCTAACTTCTCGCAAATAACTGACCAGTTCCTCATCCCCTGCATAAAACCCAACTCTCATCCCAGCCAGATTTGACCTTTTAGAAAGTGAGTGAATGGCTATTACACCTTCTTCACTGCTCTGAAGAACAGACTTTGGAGAGCTCGCCCACGTAAATTCCACATAGCATTCATCTGATAGAATCGTCACCTCGTTTTCTTTACCCCATTTAGCTATCTTTTCTAAATCTTCGATTCCACCAGCGGGATTACCCGGACTGTTAACCCATAAGCAAATAGCCCGCTCTATATCTTTTTTATCAATTCTCGAAAGGTCAATTTTCCAATTCTCATCAACAGGGACTGCAACAGAACGGCACTTAGCTAATTGAGCGCCCATTGAATAAGACGGGTATGAAACCGCCGGATACAAAACCGTATCTTTATCGGGATTTCTCAATTTAAGGACTGCTGGCAAACCGGTGACGATCTCCTTGGTTCCGATACAGGCTCCTATTGAAGTTTCATGAATTTGAACTTTAAGACATCGATTCAACCATTCAGAAGCTGCTTTTAAAAAGTCATCACTTCCGACCGAAGAGGGATAAGGGCGTGCCGAGTCAAGACTGGTTTCGGAAGTAATAGCTTTTCTGACTATTTCAGGCACAGGGTCACATGGTGTACCTATAGACAGATCTACAACTCCACCAGGTAGAGAATCAGCCAAAATTCTAAATTCATTAAGTTGTTCGTATGGGTAAGGGGGTGGACGAAACATTGTTTTCACTGCATCAATTCAAGTTCTGAAGAATCAAAGTCGACTTCAAATTGCTCGAGTCTACCTATTGAACTTTTATCAGCCCTCACTTCAATTAGCCAATTGGATTCTTCCAAAGCTTCTCTCATGACAAAGCCCTCACGATGAGCCATTGCTCTAATATCACCTCGCTCAAAAGGTACTTTTAAAATAATTGTTTTCTCTGATTTTCTGAGCAAGGAAGCTAATTTATTTAACAACTCATCAACACCTTCACTTGTTGTAGCAGAAACTGCTACACAGTCTTCATCGCGTTTGAAAAGTCTCTCATCCACGCCATCCGATATGTCAATTTTGTTAAAAACCAGCAACTCAGGAACCTCAGAAGCCCCTATCGCTTGCAATACTTGCCTCACAGCTCCTATGCAGCCTTCTGGGTCTGGATCTGAAGCATCAATTACATGAAGTAACAAATCTGCATCAACTACTACATCCAAAGTAGCTTTGAATGCTTCAACTAGCTGATGAGGCAATTTTCGCACAAACCCTACTGTGTCCGTTACATAAACCGCCTCTCCGCCAGGCAACTGCATTCTGCGGGTTGTCGTATCGAGGGTTGCGAACAATCGATCTTCAACTAGTACTCCTGCATCTGTAAGTCTGTTAAGAAGTGTAGATTTTCCAGCATTTGTATAGCCAACGATTGCTACCGACCTATTACTTGTCTTGGATCTAGCTTTTGACTGAGTTGAACGATGTCGACGCAACTTATTCAAATCTTGTTCAAGTCGTCGAATTCGAAGCATAAGCCTTCGTCGGTCAACCTCCAACTGGGTTTCCCCTGGACCCCTACTCCCAATTCCTCCAGCTTGCTGGCTGAAAGTTCGACCTGACTTTCTAAGTCTTGGTAATCGATACCGGAGCTGTGCAAGCTCCACTTGAGCTTTACCTTCGAGACTGTTCGCATTTTGAGCAAAAATATCAAGAATTACTGCAGTTCGATCAAGAGCTGAACGCTTAAGTATTCCTTCTAAATTTCTTTGTTGGGCAGGAGTGAGTTCGTTGTCGAAAACTACAGTATCGGCATCATATTCTTCAGAGACAGAAAGAATTTCTTGAGCTTTACCATTTCCCACAAAAGTAGCCTTATCTGGTGTTTGTCTATTCTGAACTATTACAGCAACAGCATCAGCTCCCGCTGTATCAACAAGCCTTTCAAGTTCTTCAAGGGATGACTCCGTAGTTTCTTTATCGATACCTTTCAGAGAAACACCCGCCAGTACAATACGTTCGCGAAATGAACGGTCAATCAGTCCACGCTCTTCACCCGCGAACTCACCGAATCCACCTCTGTGCGTTTCTTCCCTTTCAGATTGATCTCCGGTAAAGGACCTATCCATTGTTCACCTGGTGTTTATCCATAAATACAGCCGGACCTGAAAGTGTTATCGATTGACCTATAGTAACGATTCCACTTCCTCCCGGCATATGGACATTAACTGTAGGTTCGATCTGACCCCATTTTGATGCAACAAAAGCTGCGGCACATGCGCCTGTTCCACAAGCGTCAGTAATCCCCACTCCGCGCTCCCAGTGTCTCATTTTTATATTCGAAGGGTTTTCCACCTTAATCAAATGCACATTTATTCCTATCGGTGCCGCCTTCTCATTTTCGCTAATCGCGAATGGCTCCAGTTGAAAGTCGTCTAAGTTTTCCACTTCTGCAATCAAATGCGGATTTCCTATATTTACTTTTGCCGCTCTGATCAATTGTGACTCTTCGAATCGATCAGATTTTAAAATCTCTAAAAGAAATGCTTCTCCAATTTCAGCAGTTACTCTCATTTCACTTCCAGTCGGTGATTCTTCGATTTTAATGAACCTCAATCCAACGTCCGTTTCAACATTAAATTCGAGTTTCGATGTTTTTGAAGCCATAAACAGAGCTTGCGCAAAACATCTAAGACCATTGCCGCTAAGTTCAGCGCGTCCACCATCTTTATTGAAAAGATGGAAACGACTTATGCCATTCGAATTTTCAAAAAGAGGAGTACCAATAATTAAACCGTCAGCGCCAATCCCACTAGTGGGATCGCAAACCTTTCGAGCAATCCGAGAAGAATCTTCAGGCAATTCTTCCAAAAGGGCAACCAAAAAAACATTACCAAGTCCTTGGTGTCTAGTCAGTTCCATTTAGTTAGTTTCACAGATAATCAGGGGCTTTTACCACTTAATTGAAAGTATTTCGGTCAATCGCGTCAAATATCTTAATTACTTCTCCGAGTAATTCAAGGGGATCTTTTTCCACATCCATCCATTCAATTCTTGGGTCTCTCCTAAACCACTTCTCTTGCCGTCTAGCGAAACGCCGTGTCGATGAAATGGCTGAATCAATGGCTTCTTCCAGAGTGTTTTCTCCTTCGATATAAGAAATAATTTGTTTATAACCAAGAGCTTGAGAAGCAGTTTTGGAAAGCTTTTTCCCTTCAGAGACTAAGTCTCTAACCTCGTTGACAAATCCATCATCAATTTGCCTTTTGTACCTCTCAGCTATCCGGAGATCATTTAACTCTCTTGAAAGCCTTACACCTACTTGGGTAAAAGGTGAAGGAGGATATACGTCTAGACCAGGTCCAAAGGAAGAAAACGGACGCCCACTTCCCAATGCAACTTCAAGTGCTCTAACAATGCGTCTACGATTTCCTGGTTCGATTTTTGCAGCTGCGAGTGGATCCAAGTCATCAAGTTTTCTGTATAAAAAAGAAGTTTCTGTTATTAATTCGATTTCGTCACGAATACTTGAGAATCTGGGTGGAATTTCTAGTTTGTCAACTACCGCTCGAACATGTAGTCCAGTTCCTCCTACCAAAACTGCCCTGTTTCCCCGATCTGAAATACCCCCCAAAGCTTTTTCGACAGCTGACTGAAAAAGGGGAAGTGCAAATTCCTCTGAAGGGTTGACAATATCAATTATGTGGTGAGGCACTTCCTCTTGTTCTGCAATAGTAGGAGTCGCAGTGCCTATATTCATTCCTCTATAAATTGCCATGGAGTCAATTGAGATTATTTCGATATTCGACCGGCGCCGTGCTAATTCAATAGCTAAGGAAGACTTTCCTGATGCAGTAGTTCCTACAATAAATAAATTTCCGTTAAGAAGAGGCTCGTCATTTCCTTCAGACACTATGTTCAGCCGTCACCGGTATACGTTTGAGATGTTTGGGGGTTGCAATTATTTCTACCAATTCACCAAGCAAGTAATGCGAAGGGGCATCCGTAACTTGAACAAGAGCATAAGTTCCTGTTCGAAGAGACTCTTGAGATTTTAAATGAAGAATTTTATTTTGCCGTGTTCTAGTTTTAATCATATCTGTTCCTTTTTTTGACCTACCTTCAACTAAAACTTCTTCTATTCTGCCGACACGTTCTTTGTGTTTCAGTAGTGAAGATCTCTTAACAACGTTCCTTAGACTTTCATATCGTCGTACAGCCACATCGTGATCAACAAATTTCGAATCCATTTCCGCTGCACTCGTTCCAGGACGCGAGGAAAAGATGTACGTATATGCAGCATCAAATGCAGCTTCAGCAACTACCTCAAGTGTGTCCTCAAAGTCTTTTTCGGTTTCACCTGGAAAACCAACGATTAAATCTGTAGTGAGTGACAAGTCTTCAATTCCACGGCGTGCCTGTTGGGCCTTTTTCAAAAACCGTTCGCCGGTATACCCGCGGTGCATTGCTGCCAAAATCGAGTTGCTTCCAGATTGCAACGGGAGGTGTAAATGTTCACAAACGCTTTCTGTTTCGGACATTGCAGTAACTATTTCTAAAGTTAAATCTTTAGGATGTGGGCTTATAAAACGAACTCTTTCAATTCCTTCAATAGATCCAACACTTTTCAACAAGTCTGCAAAAAGCGGTTTAATTTTTCGACTATTTGCATTCGACCAAATCAATCCTGCCTGATAAGCGTCTGAGTCAGAAGGATTCTGTTGTTTTAACTTTTTAGTTGAGTCTCGACCATAGGAATTGACATTTTGACCCAGCAAGGTTATTTCTGTTACTCCCTGAGATGCAAAATTTCTTGCTTCATCTAACAGTTGCCCAAAAGGTCTGCTAATTTCAGGTCCTCGAACCGAAGGGACTATGCAATAAGTGCACGTATTGTCACAGCCAATCTGAATCGTCATCCAAGCTCGATGATCCACCTCTCTTCGAATCGGGAGGGCAGAAGGAAAAGCTTGATTATCCTCTTCGACTAGTTCCTCAAGGATCTCAATAACGGGTCCTTGATCTTGTGATTTTTTCAATAGTTTTACTGCATTTTGAACATTATGAGTTCCAAACACAACGTCGACGTGTTTCGCCCGTTTCTGAATCAATTCTCTATCTTTTTGCGCTAAGCATCCACCAACTGCTATTTGAATCTCAGGTCTTTCAGCTTTTAAAGTTTTTAAATTACCTAGAGCACCATAAAGACGGTTATCGGCATTTTCTCTTATGCAACAGGTGTTAAGAACAATTACATCGGCTTCCTCTTCCGAAGCAGCAGGAAGTAATCCGTCGGCTTCGAGCAGACCGGATATTCGTTCGCTATCATGTTCGTTCATCTGGCACCCGTAGGTGCGCACCGCGTACTTTCGGCGCTTCATATATTCAGGTTAGGTCGAGTTATTGCAACTTACTAAAAGTCATGCATTTTAGTTTTATGTTTACAAATTAAAGAATATTATTTTATTCATCTAACTCAATCGGAAGATCATCAGTTCCTGTAAATTCATCAACTAACTCAGTTTCTTGAGTAGTTGCTTCCACAGTTTCTTGATTACTTGCTTCCACAGAATCATCACGGTCCGGCATAGCCTCACGCCATACCCGATCAGTGATCTCGACCATAACTTCGGGATTTTCCATAAGGAAACGTTTTGCGTTTTCTCTTCCTTGACCTAGCTGTTCACCCTCATAGGTGTACCATGCGCCCGATTTTTTAACTATGTCAAGATCAGCTCCAAGATCTATAACTGAGCCTTCTCGGCTTATTCCCGCACCATACATAATGTCAAACTCTGCTTGACGAAAAGGTGGCGCACATTTGTTCTTGACTACTTTTACCCGGGTTCGATTACCTACAATTTCGTTACCGTCCTTAATAGCTTCAATCCGTCTTATGTCAAGTCGAACCGATGAGTAGAATTTCAATGCTCTCCCACCAGGAGTTGTCTCCGGAGAGCCAAACATCACACCAATTTTCTCACGCAATTGATTAATAAAAATACAAATTGTCTTAGATTTATTTAAGTTTGAAGTCAACTTTCTGAGCGCTTGCGACATCAAACGTGCCTGCAGACCCACATGATGGTCACCCATGTCACCTTCGATTTCAGCTCTCGGCGTTAATGCTGCTACAGAATCAATTACTACTACATCAAGAGCCCCTGAGCGAATAAGCATGTCCGCAATTTCAAGTGCTTGTTCACCCGTGTCGGGTTGCGAAATCAATAGTTCATCTACATCAACGCCAATCGCTTTGGCATAAACCGGATCCATTGCATGTTCTGCATCTATATAGGCACATATACCACCGTTTCTTTGAGCTTCGGCTACAACATGAGTAGCTAACGTGGTTTTTCCAGAACCTTCTGGACCAAATATTTCCGCTATTCGGCCTCTCGGTATTCCGCCTATTCCAAGAGCTAGATCAAGAGCCAAAGCTCCTGTAGGGACACTCTCCATCGACAGGGAACCTTTATCGCCCATTTTCATGACCGCTCCCTGTCCAAATTGTTTCTCAATCTGTCCTAAAGTGTTATCGAGAGCCTTTACCCTGTCCGCGCTATTAGCTGCTCTTGCATCAAAATTATCTTGAGCATCTTGAATCTTTGTTCCCTTAGCCGCCTTACTCATCTTATTTCTCCATTCATTTCTATAAATTGCTTCTTTTAATGAAACTCTCACATTTCGCGAGAATCTCTAATGTGCTTCATTAACAATAAGAAACCGGTGTGACAGTTCTTAAAACGGTTACTATTCAGTGCTAATAACATAAGCGTAATTGCGAACAGGTGTTCGTTGCAAGCATTTACTCAAATTTTTTATTTATCCCTATTCTCCTGCTAACTTTCTTCTATGAACTCAAAATCTTCAACCAACGAAAACTCTCATGCCAATAATAGACTTCTAAAAGAACGCTTGTCGGAGATGGCCTACTATTGCACTCAGGAATCTGGCACCGAGCCAGCTTTTACTGGTATTTACACGAATGAAAAAACTCTCGGAACCTATAGATGCATTGTCTGCGACGCAGATCTTTTCCATAGCGAGGAAAAATATGACTCCGGAAGCGGTTGGCCTAGCTTTTGGGATCCAGTTGACGAAGAATCCTTAAAAACTGAAACAGATAACAGTCATGGCATGCAAAGAGTGGAAGTATCTTGCGCATCATGCACTGCTCACCTCGGACATGTTTTTCCTGACGGTCCGCAACCTACTGGAAAACGATTTTGCATTAACTCAGCCTGCTTGCAGTTGATGCCTGAATAACTAGAAACATTTCCAACCTTAATAAATACTCAAGAAATCGATCGGTTAGATTCAAGGCGTTTTCGGAGTGCATTCAATACGGTGATGACCGTAAATTGGCGTATCTGAGCTCTATCAAAAGGAAATAGGACTTTAAACGACTCAACGTCGCCCTCTACATTAGTGGCAATCCAAACCGTTCCCGGTTCCTGCCCTTCATGCGGATATGGACCCGCCGCTCCGCTTACAGCAACCGAAACATCAACTCCAAGAAGTTCACAAACTCCTACAGACATCGCTTCGACTGCCTCTTGGCTAACTACTGAAATACCTTTTGGGACATTCAGTAAAGACCTTTTTATGTCAGCCTCATACGCGACGATTGAACCAACATAAGAATCACTTGACCCTGGTACTTCTGTCAATCTGCTTCCTATCATTCCACCGGTAATAGATTCAGCAGTAGCAAAAGTTAACGATTGAGATTTCAGTTGATCTAGAACTACTGACTCCATAGTTTGGTGATCTACAGCAAAAATATACTCTCCTATAAGTTTTCTCAAAACAGTCTCTTCATGATCCAAAAGTAAATCTGCCTGTTCCCTATTGACTGCTTTTGCGGTAATTCGAACCTTCACACCCTCAATTCCACTCGCTTGGAAGGCAAGAGTTAATTCACCACTATCATCGAGGCGTTCCATCTCCTCCGCCAGATCTTCTGCAAGACCCGATTCAGAGTGACCCCAAGTTTTAAGCACTCTGGAACTTATTACAGACTTCTCACCCGATCGCAAAACAAGGTCTTGAAGAACAGTGCTTTCAAGCATTTGCTTCATCTCTGTTGGAACACCTGGCACCAGATAAATGACTTTTTCTTCAGGCATGGGGCAAATCAAACCAGCGGCTGTACCTGGCATGTCTGGAATTGCCATTGCACCTTTTGGAACGTCAGCTTGCTTGAGATTATTTTCAGGCATGGGTCTTCCGCGACTCGAAAAACGTTCCCTTATACGTTCAACTATTTCTATATCCCGCTCAAGTTCCACACCCATCAATCCAGCTACAACTTCACGCGTCAAGTCGTCCTGGGTGGGGCCAAGTCCCCCTGTGACTATTAAGGCCTCTGATCTTTCAAGCGCCGACTCTAAAACTTCTGACATTCTTTCAGGATTGTCGCCCACAACAGTTTGAAAATGGCAATTAATGCCTACTTCTGCTAAACGTTCTGCAATCCAAGCAGAGTTAGTATCAACTATCTGGCCTAATAGAATCTCAGTTCCGACTGCAACTATTTCACAACGCACTACAGAACTCTATTCACCTGTGGTACTAGTAGCAAGAATTCCATCCATTAGGTATTGAATCCCTGTCACAACAGTGAAAATAGCGGCTATCCATAGCCCAAAATCAACAAACCATTGAGAATTTTCCAAAAAAGGCGTTACAGCAATCATCAAAGCAATTCCTTGGACAGTTGTCTTCCATTTAGCAGACTTCCGCGCTGGAATCGATAAGCCTTTGCGCGCTACCAGCAATCGATACAAAGTGATAAAAATCTCCCTAAGGGTAAGTATTACAACTGGTAAGAAATGAAACCTTTCTATTTCAACCAAACAAATCGCTGTTCCGATCACCACTACTTTGTCTGCAAGGGGATCAATAAAAGCACCCCATCTACTTACTGTTCCACGGATTCGAGCCAGATATCCATCTAAAATATCTGATGCCGCCAAAATAAACCCTAAAACCACTGCTAGCCAAGAAGTTCCATTAGTTCCTTCCGCTTCCAAAACTGCCCAAAACAGTAAGGGAGAAAGCAGTAAACGGGAAAGAGAGACTAGGTTCGCAGGACTTACAACAGTAGCTAGTGGATGTCTGGAACTTTCATCTCGTTTAATCAAGTTAACTCCGCCTCCAAATCTGGCCCTATTGATCCCTTTACAATCAAATCAGCAAACTCTCCCACTTTGCAAGAATCCGGCACAGAGACTATTCCATCTATCTCTGGAGCTTCTCTGTACGTTCTACCCACCCCGGGTGAATCGATTAGTACAGAGACCTTTTCACCTATCAAAGCATCTCTCTTCGAAGACGTTATCTCATCTTGCAAATAACTAAGTTCTTTCAATCGCTCAATAATAAGTGACCTGTCAACTTTTCCCTCAAGACCTGAAGCATAAGTGCCTTCTTCATCACTGAAAGCAAAAAATCCGCACCAGTCCAATTGCATTTCCTTTATAAAATCAATTAACTCATCCTGATCCTCTTCGGTTTCTCCCGGATAACCAACTATAAAATTTGAACGGAACACAGCTTCCGGACAATTTCTTCGAATCTTAGATATTGATTCTCTGAACCGTTCAGCGTTACCCCATCGTTTCATCCTTCTCATGAGAGACGGTGAAACATGCTGTAAAGAAAGATCAAAATAAGGAACCGTTAAAGAGCACATAGCATCTATAAGTTGTTGATTTAGTTCTGATGGATAGAGATAAAGAAGTCTAACCCAATCGACTCTTTGCACTATTTCCTCCATCAAGGGAATAATTGACTTCTTCCCAACACCTTGATCTCTTCCATACGCTGCCAAATCTTGAGCGACAAGAACAACTTCCTTAACCTGTAATGAATCAACCTCCTCAAGGATGGAATTTATGTCTCGACTCCGTTGTGGCCCTCTGAAAGAAGGTATTGAACAGAAACCGCAAGCTCTATCGCAACCTTCTGCGATCTTAAGATATGCCCAAGGTTTGTCGGAAGCAGGACGAGGTAAGTTCAATAGATCGAATTCTGGAGTAGTAGCTTTTCGAGTCAAGGAAACTGGAACACCAAACCCAGCTACATGGTCAACTTCGGGTAGAAGATCTTGTATTTCATTTCCATACCTTTCGGCCAAACAACCGGTTATAACAATTTTACTTTCTTCGTTTCGGAGTTCGTCAAGATTTAATATCGTCTCGATCGACTCCTCTCTAGCCTCTTCAATAAAAGCACAAGTATTTACGACTATTAAGTCCGCATTAGTTAAATCATCCGTAGCTTCCATTCCATCAGAAATTAATGTGCCTGTTAATTTCTCTGAATCAACTTCGTTTTTTGGACATCCAAGAGTAACTAGATGAAATTTTGAACCGGTTCTCATCACTTCAGGCTAGATGCAAAGAAGGCTAAGAATTGATTAACCAGTAAGAGTTCTTACCATTTGCCAAAACAGAAGAGCATAGAGAAACAAGAGAGATGAAGCGTTCCATCGTGAAATTTTCACAGGTTTTCTCATCATCCAAAAAGCACATGCACATAGAAAGCACATGCCTACTAGAACTGAACCGTCCATAAAAGGTTGCTCTGATGAACGACCTAGACCACCATGAGCAAACAGTATTGCACTTCCAACACCCAAACTATTGAACAGATTTGAACCAAAAAGATTTCCAATAATCAATCCCCATTCTCCCCTGCGAGCTCCAACTAGCGAGGTAACCAATTCTGGCAAAGAAGTGCCTATTGCAACTAATGAAAAGCCTACGAATCCCCCTTCCCAGCCAAATTCGTTTCCTATGGAAATCGCCGAGCTCACAATCAAACGCGGCGATAAAACTATCAGTACAAGCCCTACAAGCATCACAATAATTTCACGTGATATCGGCCAACTGTGTTTTCTCGAAGTCTGGACTAAATTCTCTTCAGATCTTTTGAAATGTCGCAAAATTAAGCTACTTGTCAAGCAAAGAACCAGAAAAAGCAATGCTCCTGCTAGTACAGAATTAAAATTCAAATACACCATGGCAGAGAAAAATAAAACTCCTATAAATGAATATCCGGCCTGTTCTTTCGTGCCACTAGGAGGAATCACGTTACTCCAAATCAAAATTGGCAGAGCCAGAACCAATCCAAGATTGGCAACATTAGATCCAACTACATTTCCTACAGCTAATTCGATTCCACCTGTTTCTTGTTGAAATACCGCTGTAAGGGATGCAGCAAACTCTGGAATACTTGTAGCAAAACCAACTACCAATGCACCCACAAGAGCTTTAGAAACCTTGAATCTTTCGGCTAGACGTGCTGTTCCATTCAAAAATTGATCCGCAGCGAAAACCAATACACACAGTCCAAGTATCAGAACTAGAAAATCTTTAAACACAATCAAAGAATACTAAGATAATTTAGCCTTAGAAGCTTTCTTCATCAGGGATTTTGTAATCTTCTGCTGAAATGATCACCTCACGAGCCTTTGATCCTGATGCAGGGCCTACCACACCTGATTCTTCCAGCAAGTCCATTAACCGCCCAGCTCGCGCAAATCCAACGCGTAGCTTTCTCTGAAGCATCGAAGTTGAACCTAGCTGACTTGAAATAACCAAATTTCTAGCTTCTTCATACAACTCGTCATCTTGTTCAGAAACACTTGAAGTCGGACGAGAAGAATATTCAGTTATATCAGCGACAGGCTTATTCGAAAGAGAAGCATCTACCGCATAAGGCGACTCTTGTCCGACTTGCTCTTCTTTTCTAGTGTCAGCTTGCATTTTCCATGCAGCTACCACTTCACGTACTTCACTTTCTTCAACCCAAGCTCCTTGAATACGCTGAGGTGTGCTTGAACTCGGGCCCAGAAGTAGCATGTCTCCCTTTCCCACAAGCCTTTCAGCTCCCTGCTGGTCCAAAATGACCCTGCTATCAGCAAGACTCGAGACTGCAAAAGCTAGTCGAGCAGGAATATTCGCTTTGATCACACCCGTGATTACATTTACCGAAGGACGCTGAGTCGCTACAACTAAATGTATTCCCACTGCTCTAGCCATTTGGGCCAATCTGCAGATCGAGTCCTCAACATCTCGAGCAGCGACCATCATCAGGTCTGACAATTCATCCACTACAACCATGATGAAAGGTAATTTTTCGTATTCACGAGAATCATCTTCACCAATATTCACTACTGGCAATTCATCTCGATCATATGCTGCGTTGTATCCCCCTATATCCCTGAAACCGCAATTTGACAAAATGTCATACCTTCTCTCCATCTCACGTACAGCCCAATGGAGAGCATTGGCCGCCTTCTTTGGGTCCGTAACAGGCGCTGTCAAAAGGTGAGGAACACCTTCATACTGTCCCATTTCAACGCGCTTCGGATCTATGAGTATTAGTCGAACCTGATCAGGTGTGGTTCTCATCAAAACAGAAGTAACCATCGCATTGATACAAGAAGACTTTCCAGCTCCCGTCGCTCCAGCTATAAGCAGATGAGGAGTGGTTGCAAGATTGAGCATTACGGTTTGGCCTTTTATATCTCTACCGACTGCCAGTTCAAGAGGATGGGTGGCTTTTTTAGTTTCTTTTGAAGTCAAAATGTCCCCTAGAGCAACCACTTCTCTGTCTTCGTTCGGAACCTCAATACCAATGGCCTGTTGACCAGGTATAGGAGCCAAAATACGGACATCTGCAGCAGCTAATGCGTAAGCAATATCTTTGTTAAGGCTTGTAACACGTGAAACTTTTACGCCATCACCCAATTGCAGGGCATACCGTGTGACTGTTGGTCCAATAGTCATGTCGACCAGTCGGGTCTCAACACCATGTGCCTCTAGTGCTTCTTGAAGTCTCTTCCCGCGCTCTTCTGCCGCTTTAGCATCTACATCATGCGTGTTACTTGTCGAAAGAATATCCAAAGATGGTAACGACCAAGAAGATCCTTCAACTGCTTTTCCTAGCTGAATCGTCAACTGTTCGCTCTCAGTATTTTTTACTTTTACTTTTGGTTTTGTTTTTTTATTATTGGACTTGAGTTCTTTTTGTAGTTCATCAGCAGTTTCAACCACAGCTTCCACCGGAGAATTTTCTTGAAAAGTACTTTCTTCTCTAACTTCAGTCGGGGTTTGTCGTTGTTCTGTGGAGCCCGGTGGTGTCAATAAACTTCTGATCCAATTCCCAAGAGCACGACCCAATGCAGCTAGCACTACGGCGATTCCTTTAAATAGCTGCTTTCCTGCTACTCCAGCACCTTTTCCGGTGATTCTTATCGCATCGCGTGCAGAAACTCTTGTGGCAACAACTACTGACACTAAAACAAATGCAACAAGAACTAAGACAGAACCCCAAGTGCCTATGGCAGCCCGTAAACCACCACCGGCAGAAAGACCTAAAACGCCTCCAGCATCTCCAAGCTCCTCCACCCCATCACTAATACCAGGACGACCTCTGCTCAAATGCAGTAAACCTGTCACACCTACAAGACCTAGAAACAGTCCAACAGGTAGTCGTTTGGTTATTTCACCGAATTCAGAGCGCTCCCTGAACATCGCCAAACCTGTCAATACCATCAAAACAGGTAGAACAAGTTTTATTGTTCCAATAGTCCATCCCGCAGCACCATCAACTACATCGCCAACCGGTCCTGCCTGCTCAAGATAAATAGAAAGGCCTGCCAAAAGACCCCCAAGTACAAGACCGAGACCCAGCATTTCATTTCCCCGTCCGGCGAAAGCAGTTTTGAAAAATTTTTTTACTGCGCCCTCTTCAATGGAAGCTGCATTAGAGGCGCGCTCTAATTTTTTATTATTAGCACCGCTAGAACTAGTAACGGAATTTTCAGATTTCTCTTCACCCATAGGAACCTTTACCACAACAGTTTTACGGTAGCACTAGGTCGTGATGTAGGGTATCCATTGTTATTTTTAGTTAATTTCCACAAGTGGAACCAACACAGGGCGGCGTCCAGTGTTTAGATCTACAAATTTCCCCGTCGCTCTTCGAACAAGTCTTGTTAACTCTTTCTGATCACATTCACCATCAACTAATGCACTATCCAAAACTTTTATCACTTCCTCGATTATTTCATTAAGCCATTTCTCTTTATCCTCAGCCTCAATCCACCCAGCAGTTGCGGCAAAAGGACGCTCTGAAAGCTTTCTTTCCTTTTTGTCGATAATCACTCTCACTAAAATAAAACCCTCGCCACCTAAAGAAACCCGTTCTTTAACCAAGTCTTTACTTACTTCAACACCCCGAACATCCACCATTAGGTATTCGTCACTTACCCGTCCTTCTAGATGCACCCCATGTTCGTCTAAACAGACCCTGTCACCATCTACGCATCTGAGAACCTTCGATGGGTCCATGCCTCTATCCAATGCAATTATTTCATGTCCTAACAAATGTGTGTATTCGCCATGAACTGGGATAAAAAACTCGGGATTACTTGCTTCATGTAAAGCCAGTAACTCACCGGCCTTGCCATGACCAGTCGTATGGATCTTCAACTTGCCACTATGGACAATTCGAGCCCCTAAGCGCACCAAATCATTATGAACTCTAAAGATAGAAGCCTCATTTCCGGGTATCGGAGATGAAGAGAAAATTACTGTGTCATTTCGATCTATTTCTATCAAAGGATGCTTTCCAATTGACATCATAGATATAGCCGCTCTTGGTTCAGCTTGCGAACCTGTACAGATGATGCAAACTTTGTCGGATCTAAAACTTTTCAATTCCTTTTCAGTTAAAAGAACACGGTCCGATATTTTCAACAAACCTAACTCTCTCGCCAAAGCTACATTTCTGATCATTGAAGGTCCTAATATCGCTAATTTGCGATCAGTCTTTGTTGCAATATCAGCTATTTGTTGGATTCTGTGGATATGGCTTGAAAATGTCCCAACGATTATTCGACGGCCTTCATTTTCGATAAAAACATCTTCAAGCATGGGGCCTATTTCTGATTCTGAAAGAGACACTCCATCACTTTCGGCATTTGTGGAATCTGCCAAAAGTAGACGAACTCCTTCTTTTTTAGAAATCTCAGACACTCTGTTCAAATCTGTAAGGCGCCCATCTACAGGAGTTGGATCCAGTTTGAAATCACTGGAATGCAAAATAACTCCTTGAGGAGTTCTAAACACCGTCATTAAACCACCGGGGGTTGAATGAGTTACTGGTAAAAATTCACATTTGAAAGGACCAATTTCGTGAATTTCGTTGTCTTCGATAGCCACAAGTGAAGGAATCTCCACTTCATGGCTTTCTAATTTTGCCTTAATCATCCCGACAGTAAATGGGGAACCATAAATCGGTACTGATACATGACGAAACAAGTGAGGGATTCCGCCTATGTGATCCTCATGTGAATGGCTGAGTATGCAAGCCTCTATGTCATCATGCCTATCAAGAAGCCATTTGAAATCTGGAAGTATTGAATCGACACCTGGGTGTTTATACGGAAACAACTGACCACAATCAAGCAGTACGATACGCCTATCTACCTCGATTGCTGCGCAATTTCTTCCGATTTCTCCAAGTCCACCAAGGAAAGTTATGTGTACTGAACTGTTCAAAACTTCATTTCTTGTAAGTTAACCGCGTCCTAAGCCGCTTAGAATCCCACGCGCCTTTTCGGCTAACCATTCTGGTTCAGGTCCCATCGGCAAACGACAATCACCTCCGGGCAAATTAAGTATTTTCATCATTGCTTTCGTAGGTATTGGATTAGGTGTCAGATCTCCAGATTCGAAATCATATGAGGGGACAAGTCGTCGATTAACCTCTACTGCTCTGATAAAGTCGCCACTAAAAAAAGCTCCCATCAACTCAACTGTTTCAGGTGTGGACCAATGAGAAGCAACACTTACTGTTCCTACAGCACCTACAGAAAGTAAAGACAAAGTCAGCGAATCTTCACCACTGTAAACTTCGAAACCTTCCGGAACTGCAGCTATCAACCTGGCGGTCTCAGCTACGTCTCCTGCTGCATCTTTAAGTGCAACTATATTTTCAACTTCATCTGCTAATTGCAAAATTGTTGAAGTGTCAATTTTTCTACCTGACCTAACAGGAATGTCATAGAGTATTACTGGCAAATTAGTTGAATTAGCTATCGCCGAAAAATGTGCTATCAGACCTTGCTGAGAGGGTCTGTTGTAATAAGGAGTCACTGTAAGAATTCCCGCGGCTCCCACCTCAGTGCAACGTTCAGTTAACTCAACCGCGGCTTTAGTGTCGTTACTCCCTGCGCCCGCTATCACAGGAACATCAACCGCTTCAACCACAGCAGCAATCAAATTTATTTGCTCCTCATGCGTGAGAGTAGGAGACTCCCCAGTTGTACCAGCAATAACTAAACCTTCGTTGCCTTGCCCTACAAGCCATTCAGCTAATGTTTGAGCTCCTTCTATATCTAACGCATCATCTTTTGTAAACGGTGAAATCATTGCCGTGAGGACCCGTCCGAAACGTGGTGTCATAAGTTCTACTCCCTTCACCTCTAAGTACTTTCAGAGGCTCTATCAATGCCAAGAGTTGAAAAAAAGTTTTCATGCAGTTCAAACCACACTGTGTGGTAGGACTCCATCATGGGTTTGGCGATCCAGTCTGTTTCACCTTTAAGGACCATTTCCAATGCATAGGTAAAACGACTGCCATAAGATGAAAAACGTTCCAATTGTTCAGTGAGGCTTACACACACAGGCTGTACGTGTTTATCTAATTCAACTAGACGATCTATGACTCCTTTGTCATAGTCCGGGTCAGAATGATCATTTAAAACTTGCTCTCCTTCACTTCCATCGAGCGATGATTTTAATTGCCAATCTGTGCAAAGCTCTTTGAAATCATCATTTAATTGTGAGAATTCTTTATAGGAAGTCTCAATTTCTAGACGAATTCCTAAATTATCAACTTCATTTGCCAAAAGTTGTTCACCATATGATCTTCCATCCGATGTAATCATCCATCCCACCATTCGACCTTCTCTGTAACTGACCATGCCCTCTTCGGCGAATTGGTTTAGCACATTTAAAGCATCTTCTTGGCTTAGTCCAACAGTTTCTGAGACAGCTTCGGTATCAACAAATCCTTTTACTCTTAGTGTTTGAAGCACTAAAAGGTCAGATTTACTTATTTTCGACATGTAATCACGCTACCAGTCGATCATCGGCTGCGACGCGCCTAAGCACCAAAGGGTAACCCACTAAGCCTATTACAGTGAAAATAAACCATTGAACTGCATAGCTAAGATGTGACCCTTCAGTCAATTCTGGTGGTTTCATTTGTACCGGCCAATCATTCGATGTTTGTTGATTTTGCTGTAAGTAAATAGGCAGTAAAGGCAATCCCCATTCAGCGCTCAATAAATCAATATCAATTCGATTTATTTCATTGCCCTGTAACTTTCCACCCGAAAACGGAGTCCTGATAAATCCTTCTATTTCAACCACCCTTACAGGAGGTTCCCAAATTTCAGACTTACCGTCATCAAATATCTTATGGGGTAAATACCCCCTGTTAACTGCAACGAAGGAAACGGGGTCGGTTTCAAGAGTAAAGGAATTTATAACTTCAACTCCTGGAACACCATCTCGAGATCTATTTATCAAATAAACCTCTCTATCATCATCAAAAGTTCCTTTCGCTATAGCGGGAAGGTAATTCTGATAATTATCTTCTTTGTCGATAGGTAGATCATTTACTACGACCGATTCCCTGTCAGCATTTTCCATTATTTGAGCGTTATTTGACTTACGCTCCTCTAATCTACGAAGTTGCCAGAAAGCAAGATTCACAGTGGATACAAGAAGCGCTGCTACAAAAATATGTGAGATTATCCAGCTCGGCCTTAATAAACGCCGAGAACCAAAAATCATTCAATTCCAAGCAGTTTTTCTAAGCCGATAGTTACACCGTTCGGAAGAGAACCAATTCCTTTGACTGCCAATATGACTCCAGGCATGAACGATTCACGGTCAGGAGAGTCATGACGTATCGTCAATGTTTGACCTGCTGAACCCATTATTACCTCCTGATGGGCGACCATGCCCTGCATTCGCACTGCGTGTATAGGTATCCCTTTTAACTTCGCTCCACGAGCACCTGGAATACTTTCCTTTACTGTCGGGTCATTGTCCCATTGACTAGAAGCTGATGACATTCTCTCTGCGGTTGCGAGTGCTGTGCCCGACGGTGAATCAATTTTCTGGTTGTGATGATATTCAATTATTTCCGCCGTATTGAACCACGGCGAAGCTATGGATGCAAAATGCATCATCAGTACTGCCCCTATTGCAAAATTAGGGACAATTAAACAACTACTTTCATTAAATTTCTCTCCGATTGTTAGAACATCTTGATCAGTAAGACCACTTGTCCCTACCACCACATCAATTCCTTCTTCTGCCAACAAAGGAAGGTTATTTATCGAAGCCTCAGCAATAGTAAAGTCAACCACTACATCTACTTCGGCTTTAAAAAATCCGTTGATTTCTTGCGTCAGTGGAATGTCAACAATTATTTTTTCTGACTCATCAGCAGCCAAGTCCACGGCTGCCACAAGTTCCATAGATTCTGCCTGCATAACAGCAGAACATACCGATTGACCCATACGTCCCGCCGCTCCTAGGACACCGACTCTTAAAGGTGTTTTTCCCATAAGTCAGAGGTTAGTGCCCAGACGTGGATTTATTGGAATTGTTTAATATCAAATTAAACCCAAAAGATGCAACTAACTATCTTCTTTTCCGCTCGCCACTTCTTCTAGAAGAACTTTTACCCAAGTCACCGTGTACTGCTTCCAATTCTGCTTGGAAAGCATCTTCAAAAGAAGCCGATGCCTTAGCTTTACCTCTATCGTCTTGGTTATCGGAATCGGTTTCTTTTTGATTAAAATCATCCTCATCAGAAGAATGGTCATCGTCGCTATTCGAACTCTCATCCTCTTCAATAACTTCTGAAGATTTACCCTCAGAACTTCGGTGATCATCACCATCTGATAAAGGCCTCAGAGAAATTTTTCCATTCGGGTCTATGTCTTCAACTTCGACTTCAATAGCATCACCAAGAGCAAGAACATCTTCGACCCTGTCGATACGTTTCCCGCCACCTAATTTGGAGATGTGAACCAGACCATCTCTTCCTGGCAGTATGTTCACAAAAGCTCCGAACTTAGTGATGTTCACAACCCTTCCTTCATAAACCTCTCCCACATGTGCTGAAGGTGGGTCGACGATCAGCATTATTTGTCTTTCCGCTTCGGCAACTTTTTCACGGTCAGGTGAAGCGATAGAGACAATTCCTGACATTCCATCATCGTCAACGGTAATTTCAGCTCCGGATTCGGCTTGAATAGTATTTATCATTTTCCCCTTCGGGCCGATTACTTCACCAATTTTTTCAACCGGTATTTCAAAGCTAAGAATCTTTGGAGCGTTCTCCCCTACATCCTCACGTGGTTCAGGAATTGCAGAAGCCATTACCTCGAGTATCTTCAATCGGGCTTCTTTGGCTTGATTTAATGCATCAGCAAGCACGTCTGCAGGAATACCGTCAATTTTGGTATCCAACTGCAAAGCTGTGACGAACTCAGATGTGCCAGCAACTTTGAAATCCATATCTCCGAAAGCATCTTCTGCTCCTAAAATGTCAGTAAGCGTTATGTACTTGTCATCTTTGTAAATTAAGCCCATAGCTATACCGGCGACTGGCGCCTTAATAGGAACACCTGCATCCATCATCGAAAGACTGGAAGAACAAACAGAACCCATTGAAGAAGAACCGTTTGATGCAAGAACTTCAGACACCAAACGAAGTGTGTAAGGAAATTCTTCAAAACTTGGCACTACAGGAAAGAGAGCTCTTTCAGCGAGTGCGCCATGACCGATTTCTCTGCGCTTTGGTCCTCTCATGAAACCAGTTTCCCCTGTTGAAAAAGGCGGAAAATTGTAATGGTGCATGAATCTTTTACGCTCAATCGGATCAATACCATCTACCATCTGATCCATCCGTCCAGTTCCCAAAGTGGTTACATTCAAAACCTGAGTTTCTCCTCTTTGGAAAAGACCGGATCCATGAGATGTAGGAATGATTCCTACATCTGATAACAGGGCTCGAATATCAGACACTCCACGTCCATCAATTCGAACTCCTTCTTTAACAATTCGATCCCTAACGATCTCTTTAGTAACAGACCTAACAGCAGCAGAAATCTGACTTTCAGCGCCTTCTATTTCTTCAAAATCAGAAATGAGTTCACTTTGAATTACTTCTTTGAGATCTGACTCAGCGTTCTGTCTTTCCGTCTTATCAACAATTGTCTGTGTAGCTGCAATTCTTTCTGCTCCAGCATTTTCGACAGCTGTCAAAATTTCGGGACTGTAATCAGCGAAAACCTCATATTCCATTACCTCAGGTTTTCCTACTGCTTTGACTAGTTCCTGCTGTAGTTCAATAACTTCTTTTATGAATTTCTTAGAAAATTCAAGGCCATCGGCCAGCACAGATTCATCAACGAAAGGTGCCCCTGAGTCATAAACATCACAAGTGGCTTCTGTGCCACCTGCTTCTACCATCATGACTGCAACATCTCCATCTTCTAATAGACGTCCTGCTACAACCATTTCAAAAGCTGAATCTGCAGCTTCTTCATAGGTGGGATGAGGAATCCATTCTCCTGAAGCAGCCCAGGCAATTCGAACAGCCCCTACGGGACCGTCAAAGGGTATTCCGGAAATCATGAGTGCTGCTGAAGCTCCATTTAAAGCTAAAACATCATGAGGGTTCGCCATGTCGGCTCCTATTACTGTTCCGATTATGTGTACTTCATTACGGAAACCTTCTGGAAACATAGGTCTTAAAGGTCGGTCAATTAGTCGACATGTCAAAATTGCCGACTCTGATGCGCGACCTTCGCGACGGAAGAAAGACCCTGGGATCTTGCCCGCAGCGTACATTCTTTCTTCAATATCAACAGTTAATGGGAAAAAATCAGCACCTGATCGAGCTGATTTTGAACCCGTTGCTGTCATCAAAACTGTTGATTGCCCAAGTTGAGACAAAACTGCCCCTCCTGCCAATCCAGCCAGACGTCCAGTTTCAAAACTGATTGTTTTTTCTGTCCCTGAAAATGTGTGGGACACGGAAATTGGTTTATTCATTCTTATTCTCTTTTTTCTTTTCTTTACTTTTCTTTACCTGTTCGAAACATTTTCGACCAGGGCGACACCAAGCGATGAAAGCACAATTTAAAACTGCTCACTTCGTAGGGTCTTTTTATATCTGTTCCTTTAATTAACTAAGTTTAGGAACTTTTCGAGCCAACGCCCTAGTGGCGCAAACCTAATTTTGCGATAATAGACCTGTAACGCTCAATGTCATTTTTTTCTAAATAATCAAGCAGTCTTCGTCTACGACCTACAAGCATCAACAAACCTCTCCTGCTGTGATGGTCCTTTTTATGAACTTTCAAATGTTCGGTAAGGTGGCTGATTCTTCCACTAATTAAAGCAATCTGAACTTCAGGAGAACCGGTGTCACTCTCGTGTAATCGGTGCTCAGAAATTGTTTCAGATTTAACAGGCGTACTGCTAGACATATATTCCTCTAATATCGGATTCAAGCCTTAAAACTTTCACCTTTAAGGCTATAGGAAAGATCGGAGTCTCGAACCCGACCTCAAGTAATCCCTCTTGGATTACCTACCAAAGATAGATCCTATCAACGCTCAAGCAACAGCGCACCTAGCTAGATACAAGTTCCTTATATTGTCTTCTCCACTCTAATGATGGTTTATCCGCTTGTACATCAACCAATGCCCCTCTTTTCAAAGGAAGTTGGCCTTGCAACTTCTCCAACATTGTCTGGTCTTCTAGAACAACTGCCAGCTCAAGCTCCAGCACTTCATTCGCTATTGTCCTACCTGGTTCAACTAATAAGTCAACATCATCATTACGCCATAAGACGAAAGTATAGATAGATCTACCCTCTTCCATTGGTGCTGCAGTCATAAACAATTTCTGTTCTACACCTGTCTCATAACTCATCGTGCTCAGTACCGAAAAAGGAAGTGCAAAGCCCGTAGTCATAAAAAGTTTTATGATGTCTTTCCCTCCACCAGACATGATCTTTGTTGAACCGACATTATTTATCTTTACTTCATACCCATACCCGTAATAAGTATCATCAAGTTGCTCTAGTTTTATTTTTGGAACAACTGTTTCTTGTTCGATCCCAAATGTTCCACGATGAGTAAATGGGAAATGTGAAATGTCAAGCATGTTGTCAATCATCCTCGTGCTGTCAACATTCCAGATCTGCATATCTGTATTTATTCGCGTAAAAGACTCATCACTGTCCGCATCGACTTCAGGAATAGATACAACAGGTTCACCGGGACACACCCAAATAAGCCCATACTTTTCTTGAGCGTTCAGAAATTCTAAATTAGCTTTTGGCGGCACAGATAAACCTTTTTTCGCAGAAGGGACCTCCAAGCAACGACCGTTGTCACCAAATAACCACCCATGGTAAGGGCATCTTAAACAGCCCTCCTCTAAAGTTCCTTTCGATAAAGGCGCCTGCCTATGCGGACAACTATCTAAGGCTGCCCCAACCTTCCCGTCCGGAGTGCGCCATAAAACTAAATTCTTGTTTAAAAGTCTTACAGAAATAATTTCAAAATCTAAGGAGTCGCTAGTTGCCACTGCATGCCAATAATTTTGCAAAACTTCAGGGAAATTAGACATCTAATTATCTTTCAATACTTTCTCATACCGATCAACTAGCCAAGAATTAAATTGCGGTATAACAGCTTCCTGCCATGAATAGTTGGCTCGATTTGCAAATCTCGAACGCATTCCTAACTGAGTGGCAATATTCGTTGGAATGTCTTGACGATTGAAATAGCCAACTCCCCTTATTGCTGCTTCAAGCAATTCATCAAATAAGGGAATTTCAAGAACTTCCTCTGGAAATAAATAACCCATACTCAGTTCGTGAGCTTCAGGCCCTGTCGGATTTACGGTAAACCAAAATGCAGAGTCAGACTGCATTCCAATTAACAAAGTTGGTGGCACAAAAGCAAAAACAACCCTTTTTCTTTCCTCCTCAGATAGATTCGGCAGAGGCGGAAAAAGTGCTCTGTAAGTCGGATTAAAACCTCCATCGATCTCTAAAGATGGATTGAAACCAAACATCGCACCATCTTCAGGTTCTACATCTGAATACCAGGCTCCTGAGGAAGGTGCCCAGTCATGGATTCCTTTATGAAGTCGGCTGTTGTGGTACATCTCCATAAAGTTCTCAATCATGATTTTCCAATTAAAAGGAACATCAGGGATTACAGCTGGATCAACAGTCTTAAGCGATGACAGATCATAATTGACAACTGTTTTTTCCAGTTTCTTAAGACTTTCTCCAAGAGGATTTGCATCACTATCGAAATTCACGAAAATAAATCCGTTCCAAACCTCCACAGCAATCTTTGCAAGATTGGTCTCATCAGCATTAAAACAATCCGTATCTTTCATCTCTGGAGCGCCAGTGAGCTGACCTTCTAAGTCGAATACCCACCAGTGGTAAGGGCAACGGAAGTATCGAACATTACCTGATATGAATTTAGTCGGTTCAAGCAAATCCTCATCTTCGATCCCCTCGAGATCAGCTGTAACACACATTCCTCTGTGAGGACAAACAGATGACATCGCTCTTATCTCAGACTCTGCATTTCGCACTACTATTATCGGTTCTCCAGCTGGTGTAGCAGAAAAAAAATCTCCCACTTCCTTAATTTGCTCCTCCCGTCCCACACACAGCCATTCTGAAGCAAACACCGACTCGATTTCAAAAGCAAAAAAATCTGGGTCACTGTAGACCTTCGGCGGTAAACCAACAGCGTCCTTAAAGGATCCTCGTGACTTAAGTAACTCCTCAAATGCGATTGGAATTTCCACTTGTGACCCCCTTTAACTAATAGAAAATATACCTCAAATACAATTGGTCAGACAATCAGACCTTTTGATATGTTTGAGATCTATATCAATTAAGGAGAACTATGACATATCCGAATATTCTAGTTTTTGTTGACTTTCCTACTGACGATGTTGACGCAGCAAATGATTTCTATAGCAAAGTCTTTAATTGGGAAATAGAAGAACGTATACCAGGAATTTTCCACAGGATAGTGCCAGGACAAAACTTCAAATTGGACGACGGTAGTCAAGGACCCACTGGAAATCTACATATGGGAATCTCCAAAGCTGCCAACACTAGACCCCACCCGAATCCTGAACCTCCTGAGCCAACAACTCTCAGCTCAGGAGGCAGATCAACAAGAGCTTGGATTTTAGTAAGCGAAGATGACTCTTTCAATCGAATACTTGACACTGCCGAAAGCCTAGGGGCAACAGTTCTCTGGAGAAATCACTTCTGGACTGAATTCGGTGGAGCAAATGCATCTTTCATAGATCCTTGGGGAAATCAGATAAATCTCTGGCAACACCTTGACGGTGTCGAGGTTGATGAAGAAACCCATCAAGTCATAGGAGAAGCACTCATTCCAGACGGTTGGACAATTGAATAACAAATAGGGATAACGCACAATGAAAACTACTTACAACATCCACCCTCCTGAAGCCAGATGGACCCATATAGCTCTAAGAGTCAAAGACATCAATGCGACAATTGAGTGGTACACGGAAAATACTCCCTTATCGCTTATAACTCGTCGTGAAGATGAAGCAGGGTATTCGGCTTGGCTTGGTCACACCGACAATCCTCTCTCTCCTTTCCTCTTGGTTCTATCCCAGTTTTTTCCAGATAAAGATCCGTTTGCAGATGCGCCAAATACTGTTCTAGGACCTTTCGCT
>Ga0206683_10000109_pt1 | contig 56680 bp, 62 predicted proteins | sample M280m12015metaG_FD_155483 | JGI IMG/M metagenome (GOLD analysis project Ga0206683, IMG submission 155483) | Ammonia-oxidizing marine archaeal communities from Monterey Bay, California, United States - M2 80m 12015 | ecosystem: Environmental > Aquatic > Marine > Intertidal zone | place: USA...
CTTCAACAGTTTCGGCTTTGAGAGTTTCTTCAGTCACTTCAATTGCATCAGCATCATCTATCTGAGGTTCAACTTTTTGTTCAATCTCAGGAGATTTCTTTGAATCTTTTTCAGTGGATTCTACGTCATCTTCATAATTAGTAACTAAAATGTAGCCATCATCAGTCTTTGTTAGTTTAACACGAATTTTGCGTGGAGGACTTCTTACACCTTTAGACCAAATCAAATGTGCAACTTCTTCATCAATCTTAATTTCTTGTGTTTTCATATGTTTTCGGGCAAATTCACGAATCATGTTAATTGCTCTAACAGCTCTATGTTGACTTTGAGAAAGAAGGACTTTTCCTAGAGGAATTGTGTATACACGTTCAAGTTCTTGAGACAACTATCCAACCTCCACATCAGTTCTACGCCATGCTCTAGCCTTTGGATTGGTTCTGACTGAACGTTTGGTTTTTAGAATAACCCATGCTGGTACAGCAGATGCTTGTTTTGTTTTCTTGATCAATCTGATTTTTCTTGCAGATGTCTTTCTAGCTCCCATGAAGTTTGAAACCAATTTTCCTCTTTTTAAATCAAGCGTGATTTTGTGCTATAAAACAAAATATTCTGCTTCAGGATGATGGACAACTATTGCTGCAGTTGATTGTTCAGGAATGATTTGTCCAGATTCTGTCAGCTCCATTCCAGATTTTTCCCCATGAATTAATTTCCATACTAAATGTTGTTGGGTAGTATCAGGGCAACTTGGATATCCCCAACTGTATCTTAAACCACCGTTACCAGATAATGCTAATTCAGTTTTAATTTTTTGATTAATCCATTCTGCCATTGCTTCGGCTGTTTCAACAGCAAGACCGTGCAAATAATATGCATCAGTATACTTGTCCTCTTTATCCCATTTTTCAATTAATTCAGCAGCTTTTGTACCAACAGTTACAGATTGGAATGCAACAATATCATCATCACCAAAGTAATCTGTTAAACATAGATGTTTGGTTTTAGATGAACGAGGAAAATCAAAAATTACATTTTGACCATCTAGCCCATCTACAACTAATTTATTATTACGATTATGGCATGAAAAATATCCATACACTGCTTGTGGTTCAAAGAGATTATCATCTATCACACGTTTTTTCCATTCATCAAGAAGTTTTTCAGGATCATCAATTGTATCAGTTTTTGAGTTTCCTTTGATACCCCACGATAACTTGAAGAGTGATTTTTTGTTTAGATGATTCCAGATTTCATTTAGATCAAAGTCTTCAGATTTTAGTCTTATAACTTCATTAAGTTTTGGAGGAGTTGGAGGAGAAATAGGTTTTACATCACTTCTAGGAAGATCCTCAGATGCAATTTGTTTTACTTTACTTTCTTCCCATTTGGATATTTTTTCTTTCCAAGCACTAACAAACTCATCCTTTTCTTCAGATACTAACTTGTCCATTGTTTTAAGACCATCAAACATAGTTCCACAATAAAAGATTCCAGACTCATAGATTCCATCTTGTTTTGCAATTCGATTAATGTAATTGCTGTTTATTGCAGCACCACCACATAATACTGGAATGTTGACATCAGTTTTTCTTGCATGTTCAACAAAAAATTGCATTTGTTTGGATGTAGATACCAACAGGGCAGATAAACCAACCGCATCAGGTTTTACTTCTTTGATTTTTTCAACAAATTTTTGGAGTGGTACTTGTTTACCTAGATCATGTACAGTGTAACCATTATTCTCAAAAATTGTTTTTACCAAATTTTTCCCAATATCATGTACATCACCATAAACTGTTCCTAAAACCAGAATTCCCTTACTGGTTCCTTCTTCTTTTAAAAGATATTTTTCTAACTCTTTAACTGCAGCCTTCATGCATTCTGCAGATTTTAGTACAAATGGAAGAATTAATTCTCCTGCACCAAATTTGTCACCAACAATTTTCATCGCAGGTAAAAGATCCTCATTCAATGTTTGAATAGCACCTTGATGGGTAATTTCCTTACTAGCATTAATTGATAAAATTCCATCATTATCTATTACTAAGTTCTGGTCAGGTAGTTTTTCAGCAATAGCAGAGACCACATCATTTTGAATTCCATCTTTAAGACGATTAATTATTCTAAAGTTTGAACGTTTACCAGCAGACCAGGATGGATCAACATCAACTTTCTTTTTTTGCGATATAGAATCCTGACTAATATTTTCAAAGTGAGAAATTAGATCAGATAATGCGTTTGAGTGTGTATTAAAAATTAAATCTTCTACAAGTTTTCTTTCTTTTTCATCAATTTCAGTATAAGGTGTTATTTCTCGTGCATTGACAATAGCACTATCAAGACCAGCTTGAACTGCATGATATAGGAATACAGAGTTCAGAACACGTCGTGTTTGTGGAGTCAACCCAAAACTAATGTTACTCAAACCCAGAGTGGTAAATGAATTTGGGAATCTTTCTTTAACAAGTTTAATTCCTTCCAAAGTATTTTTTCCAGCATCAAGAAATTCATCCTCACCAGTTGCAAGTGTGAAAGTTAAGACATCAAAGATGAACTGATCTGCGCGTAGACCATATTTTTTTCCAGATTTGTATAATAATTCTGCAGTTTCAACTTTTTGAGTTGGAGTTTTTGCCATTCCTTCAGGACCAATACATAATGCAATAGCAGGAACCCCATATTTTGCCATTAATGGTGCTAATGCTTTGAATCGACTCCCATCACCTTCTAAATTAATTGAATTGATAATTGGCTTTCCAGGAATTTGTTCAATTGCAGATTCAATTACTTCAGGATCTGTTGAATCAATTACAAGAGGAGCATCTATCTCCAGACTCAAACTTTTTACTAATTTGAGTATGAACTCCTTTTCATCTGAACGCTCAGTTGTTGCTACGCAGACATCTATGCAATGAGCACCATCTTCAACTTGATTTCTTGCAAGATCAACTAATCCATCAAAGTCATCATTTAGAACAAGCTGTTTTGCTTTTTTTGAACCCTGAGTGTTTAATCTCTCTCCAATTATGAGAGGCCCCACTTCTTGTTTTAGATCAACTGATTTTATTGAAGAGCTAACTCTGGGCTTTAACATGAATATTTTTAAATGAAATTTTGTAAATACTTATCTCATCAATCTTTCTTTTGTTGGTCAATAGTTTTTCTTAATTGTGCAATGTGCTCAGGATTTGTTCCACAGCAACCGCCAATTATGTTGATTTGTGGATATTCTTCAATGAATGAATTAAGTGTGGATGCCATTTTTTCAGGTGACATTTTGTATACTGCTTGACCACCGACATTTTCTGGCATTCCTGCATTTGGAACTATCAGTAACGGTTTGTGTTTTTGATCATTTAGCCATTGTATACTTGGTTCCATTTCAATTGGACCCGTAGAACAGTTGAGACCAAAAATGTCAATTCCCATGTCAGAGACGGTGGTATATGCAGATTGGACATTTGTTCCAAGAAGCATCTTTCCATATTGATCCAAAGTAACATTCGAAATTAATGTCACTTTTTTTCCAGTTTTTTCCATTGCTATATGACATGCCTCAACTGCCAATTTTACTTCAAGTATATCCTGACTAGTTTCAATTAGTAATGCATCTACAGTTCCTTTGATTAATCCCTCAGCTTGTAATTCAAAAGCTTCTCTTATTTCAGATAAAGGAATCTGACCAAGATCAGCATCATTAGAACTAGGAAGATAACCAGTAGGACCCATAGAACCTACAACAAATCTTTTCCTATCAGTAAACTCATCACAAACACTTCTTGCAAGTTCTGCATTTTTTTGATTTAGTTCAACAGTTTGTGAACCAAAACCATATTCATCAAGTTTAATTTTATTTGAACCAAAGGTATTAGTTTCAATACAATCTGCACCAGCAAGTAAATATTTTCTATGAATTTCCTTGATCCAATCAGGTTTAGTTATAGACAATCCATCGTTAAATCCATCTTTGCCATCTGGGAAATCTTCAGATTTTGGATCATATCTTTGAATTTCTGTTCCCATTGCTCCATCAAAAAGGAGGATTCTATGTTCCAATGCGTCGGCAAATGTTTCTTCGCTCAATTTTGTAATCGTGTTAAGAAATCTAACGCTCCTTTAAAATCATTTGGGGATGTTAGTAAAACATCACCAGTAATACTCTCAATTTCAAGAACAAAAGATGAGAAATCATTTTTATAATTTGACCAATCAAGTTTAAGAAATTCTGCAGAACGTGAATTTTTTGTGGAAGGGAATAGTAGACATGGAATAATTTTAAAGTTTTTTGGATTTAGATAGTCATTAATTCTTTTGACTTGAGACACATCATGTATTACCTGTGTTACAAAACCATTTGGAGTAGAGTTTACTTTCTTAGAGATTTTTTCAAAGTTAGGTTTACTCGGTAGGGAAAGATAGAAAGTAATCTTTTTATCAAAACCATCTTTGATCAAAGAACTAACTGCAAAACTTGGAATAACTCCAGATTTGTAATCATTGTCAGGTGAAGGATCACCCATTAAGACTAGAATTCCATCTAGATTTGCATGAATAGCGGCATCAACAAAATCAGTTATTTGTGGAATTGTTTTATCAATTACTCGTAAACTAATTGTTACGTTAAGTTTTGGATATTTTTGTTTAATCTCTGCACCAATGATTAATGGAGAAATTCGTTCAATTCCTAACACTGAATCAGTAACATGAATTCCATCACAAAAGTTACTAATTTGTTCAATTCTAGTGTCTAACAACTCTATTCGTGAGGGAGGATCCGATGTTTTTGGCGGATTAATTTCATATCTAATTGTCATATGTGAGATGACTATACACTTGATTAAAACTTCTCTATGTTTAGTAATTTACTGATTAGGTTTTTATCTAAATTTAGAATATGTGGATTATGAAAGAATTAGTAATTACCATAATTGCATTGGGAGTTTTTTCAATGTTTTATCCAGTAATAGCAGATGCGGGGATGTATGGAGAAGTATACATTCCAGAACATGAATTAATTGGATTTTTTGATGAGAATGGAACATACACAATTTTTGCTGGAATTAAAAATAAAGAGTATTTTCCAATAGTACCAACAGTAAAAATTTCAGTTCAGGATTCAAATGAACTAATTGTAAAAGAATACAAACTTGCAGCAATCATGCCAGAAAATATGCTACCAATGAAAGTTCAGATTCCAGAAGTAAAAAGTGAAAATCCAATTTTACTTGAACCATCCATAACATATGAGAAAACTGTTGAATCATTTACAGGCGGATACATAATTTATGATGATAGTTTACAAATTTTAGATAATGGAAGTTTAATTGGAAAAATCAGAAATGGAGGAGAAGATATTTTTGAAAAATTTAGAATTTATGCATTAATCAAAGATAAAGATGATGTCATAATCGACATTGCATCATCAGATATCTATGAAAGTATGAAGCCCGGAGAAGTTTTTGATTTTAAATTGATGCCATCTCCCAATATTGCACATAATGTAGATTACTATAGTTGTTTTTCATTTGGAGATGATGCAATAATGCCTCTTACAGTAAAACAAAATGATGACACGTTCACTTTCAGATATACTGCAAATGCATGGTTCACTGATGCAGAATTTTCAGATGATGGAAGTGAATTAAGCATGTATTCATTAAATGGATTTCCACTTCCTGTTGTAGGAAGTTTTGAATTTCCTACAAATTCAATCGATGAAAAATATGATGTCACATTAAATGGAGAGAAAATGGTAAAAGGAGCTAGTTCAAAAGATCCTAAAGTTAAGTTTACAGAATCTGTTGAAACATTACAAAGTATAGATGAGATGGGAAATTGGCATCTCTATTTTGAAGTGCCAGAAGCATTTCAAGGAAATGTGAAAATTTCAGGTTTCAAGGAAAATGATGGAACGGCAACTGTACCTGACAAGATTGATTTAACGAATTTAATTTATTATGAGATTGAAGGAGGGGAGCTGATAGATATCATAGCAAAACCCAAGAAAGCATCACTAATTTTGAATATCAACTCGTTTGAAGATGGGAAATTACTGTTAAAAATTAATGATTTTCTTGTTAGACCATTTGATAATGGAGAATTCATAGCTCAGATTCATTCAGAACCAGGATTGTTTAATCAAGAAACAGAAACAGTCTACATAACAGACGAGTTTGGTTTTGATAAGGGGTTGACAATAACAATCCCATTTAAGAAGGGGGCGGAAAAAATAGAGATTTTTGGTAGTTATGTTGTACCAGAATTTGGTCAAATGGCCATAATGGTACTAGCAGGTACAATTATTGGAATTGTAATTATTTCAAAAAAGACAAACTCATTTAGTAATTTGTTTTATACAAAAATGTGAATTTAGAACAGATTAAAAATTCTCTAACATCAGAGATTAGCCCAATTTTATCTAAAAATGAGAAAACAAAATTATCTTCAGTCTTAATAATAATTTTTGAGAGTTCTCCAAAAATTTTGATGATAAAAAAACCAATTACAATGAATTATCATGGTGGAGAAATTGCGTTTCCAGGTGGTAAAATTTCTAAGGAAGATGACGACCTATTAGACACTGCAATTAGAGAAACAAAAGAAGAGACAGGAATTACTATAGCTAGAAAACAGATCATTGGTCAATTAAAACCAGTTACAACATTGAATTCGGGATTTACAATTTTACCATTTATTTGCATAATAGATGAAATCAATGAGTTAACACCAAATTCAGAAGTTGAAGAATTTCTAAAGATTCCTTTAGTTTCATTCTTACAAACTCTAACAAATGATTCAGATCCGGAACATAACTCAATTCATGAGATGTACGTTCTCACTTTTGAGAATAATATAATTTGGGGAGCATCAGCTAGAATGCTCAAGCAGATTACAGACAAGATAACAAATCATGAGTGATTTGACTGCCTGCTTCAAATTAGGTAATGAAATAAAGAAAATGTGTTAAAGAAAGATAATCTAAATAATTTAGTAAGAGGAACAACATTTTTCCAACATTCTGGAATAGCAATTACTTTTGTATTTATGCCAATCATTGCAAGCGGAGTTGCAGAGTCTGTTTTTGAGATTGGCATAATTGTTGCAGCATTTGCATTTGCACAAATTTTAACTGAAACATATTTTGGGCGTATGTCAGATAGAAAAGCAAAAAGATTACTTTTCATAAGAGTAGGTTTCGTTTTATGCGCACTAACGTTTGGTTTACACTATTTTGCAGACAATACAACATATCTACTGATAGCAAGAATAGGTGCAGGGATATCATCAGGCATTATGATCCCACCAATGTTAGCATATGCATATGAGGCTGGAAAAGGTAAATCAAAAGTAGCATCTCTCATATCATTTCATGCTTTAGGATGGCTTGCAGGTATAGTTGCAGCAGGGTTTGCAAATGATGAAAGATTAATTTTTGTAATTAGTAGTGGATTTTTCATCATAGGTTTCTTAATTTCTTTGAAATTACCAAAATTACAAACAGAAAAAATTATCGGTAAAGGAATTATTAAGAAAATAATTGTAAAAAATAAGTTTCTGTTTTCATCATTATTAATTCGGCATGTAGGAGCGGCTGCAGCATGGACAATATTACCAATTATGTTGATGGAATATTTTGGAGCAGAATTATATCAAGTCTCAATCGTATATGTAGCAAATACACTAACAGCATTTCTTGTAATGAATTTAATGTCAAAAAGAATTCAAATACAAAATATCACAAAATACAAAATTGGAATTGGCATGACAGTCATAGTATTTGTGGGATTAGCATTAATTACAGACTGGTGGATGGCATGGCCATTTATGGCAATAGTTGGATGCTCATGGGCATTTTTGTTTATTGGAGGAAATTTCCATTTAATGGAAAATAATCCAAGATCAACATCAACAGCAATCTTTAGTTCTACACTTGCAATTTCTACAGTTATCGGACCAGTGATAGCAGGTGCTATTGCATATTATACAGACTATACAATGGTGATGTATTTTTCAATTATAGTCACACTATTTGCATTTATAATTTCAAGTAAGATGAAATCAGAGAAACCTAACGAAGTCCCCATTTAGTCATAACTTTATCTTCTAATTTTTTGAAGATAAAACCATCAATTAAGATTCCAATTCCCATTATAACAAGCATCATTGCAATCACTTGTGATACATCATTTAGTTGTCTTCCAACATTTAGCAAGAATCCCAAACCTAAAAATGAAAAAAGAAGTTCAGCCCCAATTACACCTCTCCATGCAAATGCCCAACCCTGCTTGAATCCAGTAATCATGTATGGAAATGCAGCAGGTATTAGAATTGTTGTAACTAATTGACTACCTTTAGCACCCATATTTCTTGCAGCCTCGATGAATGATGGATCAATATTTTTTACTCCAGTGTACGTGTTAATTGTGACTGCAAAGATTGCACCAATTGCAGTAACAAAGATTATTCCATAATCAGACAAACCAAACCACAAGATTGCAAGAGGAACCCATGCCACTGAAGGAATAGATTGTAATCCTAGTACAAGTGAGCCAATTGTTTGATTAACAGTTTCAACACGAGCCATGAAAATTCCAAGTAACATTCCACCACTGATTGCAATTGCCAATCCAATTACCAAACGCCACATGCTAGTTGCAATTCCATAAAATAAACTTCCATCAGATATTCCATATAGTAGATCTTCTCCAACATCTATAGGAGAAGGAAATATGTTATCAGGCCAAATTTCTGCAGAGTCAATTCCTTGCCAAACTACAACAATTAGCACATAAAATGCGATTTTTTTACCTAAGAGATTTGGTTTCATCAAATAATCACCTTTACTTTGGCCCCTGATGTCTTAATGCAGCAAGAATCTCTTTTTCAAATTGCGACAGATTTTCATCTTCCGCAACACGAGGTCGTTTGTAATCAATGTCAAGTGATTTTTTTACAACAGATGGTCTATGACTAAATACTGCAACACGCGAACCAAGCACAGCCGCCTCAGGTACATTATGTGTTACAAATATTATGGTCTTTTTTGTTTTCTGCCAAATCATTTGCATTTCAACTAATAGTAAATCTCGAGTCTGAGAATCAAGTGCAGCAAATGGCTCATCCATTAGTAATACATCAGGATCCATAACTAATGCACGTGCAATAGCGACACGTTGTTTCATTCCTGTAGAAAGTTGATACGTGTATGAATTTGCAAATTGAGATAATTGCATCATGTCAAGATATCTTTTGGATATATCATGACGCTCATTCTCAGGTATGCCTGCAACTTTTAAACCATATTCAACATTATCTTCTACAGTTAACCATGGAAATAATGCACCTTCTTGGAATACCATTATTCTGTCGGGTCCAGTGTTAACAAGTTTTTTTCCATCAAGTAATATTTCTCCTTCATCTGGTTTTTCCAATCCTGCCAAAATTCTAAGAAATGTTGATTTTCCACATCCAGATGGGCCAACGATACAAACAAACTCCCCATCATTAACAGTTAGATTTACGCCACCAATTGCTTTGAGAGGTTTACCATCATGCTGAAAATATTTTACAATATTTTTTGCTTCTATTTTACCCATCGTGATTTTCCTCATTTGATGTCACTGATATATTTTCATGATAGAAGATTCCATCAAGGGTATAACCATCACGTCCAAGATATCCAAGTACATCAGCACGTTCAGCAAATGTGTACACCGAATTTTCTAATGGTTCAGATGTAATTATTATGTTCGAGAATGATTTTTCCACAATATTTTCAGGTAACGTTCGTCCCATATAGCTTTTCAAAAATTCGTTGTAAAGTTTTTTGGACTCATCAGGATGATCATTTATCCATTGGACAGTTTTTTCATTTGCGTTTATCCATTTTTTAATTATTTCAGGATTTTTTTCAATGTAATCTGATCTTCCGATTAGCAATACAGATGAAAATTGATTGTCTGGCCAGAATTGATTTTCATCAAATAAACGAACTCCATCCAATTCCTCAACTAACATAGTTGCCCAAGGTTCAGGAACCCATGCACCATCAATGTCACCCTTTGCAAAAAGTGTGTAAATGTCAGGATTTGCAATATTCAAGACAAATACATCACCTCCCTTTTCAGCAGGAATTAAACCATTTTCTGCAAGATAATGGCGAAGGGACACATCTTGTGTGTTACTAATTTGAGGAGCTGCAACTCTCTTTCCAGAATAATTTTCAATTGATTCCAGTCCAGAGTTTTTTTGTATTACAAAACTTGCCCCACCATTTGCTGCACCTGCAAGAATTTTCAAGTCATTACCATCAGACTTCAAAAAACCATTGATTACAGGACCAGGTCCAACATATGCAATGTCAACAGAATTTGAAAAAATTGATTCAATTACTTGAGGACCACTATCAAATATTTTGATTTCTATGTCTAAGTCATCATGTAAATTATCTGCAAAAGTTTGAGTTTCCATTCCTATAATTGGAACTGCATGAACAATACTTGGGAAAAAGGCTACACGTATTTTGTTTTGAGAGTCATCAGTAGAATCTTGAGTCAGGCCTATGAGAGCGATAATTCCAACAATCGCAATTACAATACCGACCAAATATGGGATTTTCATAAAACAGCGTTATACCTGAAAGTTAAATAGCCATCGAATTTTAGCTATAGCTATTCATTTTCTAAATAGAATCTTGAGCCCAAAAAAGTTTATCATAAAAGATAAATGCCCACATACATTCAAACAGTTGCATTATGAAACAAAAATCAATACTTGCATTTTCAGGAGGACTGGATACATCAGTAGTTGTAAAATATATGCAAGACATGCACAACATGGATGTAATTACAGTAACAGTTGACGTGGGTCAAGGAGATGATAATAATAAAATTGCAAGGAAAGCAAAAAAACTTGGAGTTAAGAAACATTACAATATCGATGCAAAAAAAGAATTTGTTACAGATTATATCTTTCCGGCAATTAAGGCTAATGCATTATATCAAAAGAAATATTGCCTTGCAACTGCACTAGCAAGACCATTGATTGCACATAAAGTACTCGATGTTGCAAAAAAAGAAAAAGTTTCATCATTAGCACATGGTTGTTCAGGTAAAGGAAATGATCAAGTACGTTTTGATAATACGTTAAGGGCAGGATCTAATCTTCCAATCATTGCACCAATTCGTGATATGAACCTAGACCGCGAGACAGAATTAAAGTTTGCAAAAAAACATGGAATTGAGATAGATGATGTTGCAAAAAAATTTAGTATTGATCAAAATTTATGGGGAAGAGCAATTGAAGGTGGAGTTTTAGAAAATCCATTCAATGAACCACCGGATGATGCATTTATTTGGATTAAAACAAAGAATTTACCTGATAAGCCTACCTATTTGAAGATCAAATTTAGTAAAGGAATTCCAATTGAAGTAGATGGTAAGAAATTACCCCCAGTGAAATTAGTGGAATATATCAATAAAAAAGCAGGTTCCAACGGAGTAGGGATAGTTGATCATATTGAAGATAGAGTGGTTGGAATAAAATCTCGAGAAGTCTATGAAACACCAGCTGCAATTTGTCTAATTGAAGCACATTCAGATCTTGAAAAAATGGTACATACAAAACATGAAACAAAATTCAAGACATTAGTTGATGATGAATGGGCATGGTTAGTTTATTCAGGTTTATGGGATGACCCATTGAGAAAAGAATTGGATGAGTTCATAGAACAGGCTCAAAAACGTGTGACAGGAACTGTAAAACTAAAACTACACAAAGGAAATGTCAGAGTAGTTGGAAGGGAATCAAAATATTCCCTGTATAGTCACGATATAGCCACTTACGGAAAAAATTCTACATTTGATCAGAAATTAGCAAAAGGATTCGTCGAATTGTGGGGAATGCAGTCAACAGAAGCTAATAAATTCTAGAGATTGGTGCAAAAAAAAATATGAATTGTCCAGAATGTGATGCAAATATGAATATCCCAGAGGATGCCGCTGTAGGTGAAATTGTTTCTTGTGGAGATTGTGGTGCAGACTATGAAATCTCAAAGAAAGAAGATTCCAATATTGAATTGAAAGAAGCAGAAACAGTAGGCGAAGACTGGGGAGAGTAATTGCAGAAAATTTGCATAGTATTTGATAGATTAAGAACTGAGGAAAAACTACTGCAAAAAAATGCAGAAGAACTTGGTTATGAAACCTCTATGATCGATGCAAAGATTACTAGTTTTAACACAGACAGTAAACCTGAAAGCTATCAATTTGGAGATGTAGTCTTAGAACGTTGTGTAAGTTATTACCGTGGATTACATTTCACAGCATGTTTAGAATTCATGGACATACCAGTGATTAACAAATTTGATGTTGCAAACACCTGTGGAAATAAAATGATAACATCAATGTTGTTAAAGAAAAATAACATTCCTACTCCAAAGACATACTTTTCTTTTTCAGCAGAAGCAGCATTAGAAAATTTTGAAAACGTTGGATATCCACTAGTCATAAAACCAATAATTGGAAGTTGGGGAAGAAGTGTCATGCCAGTTAAAGATAAAGATACAGCAGAAGCTGTAATTGAAAACAGACAAGTGACAGATGGACCACAGGATAGAATTTATTATTTACAAGAGATGATTGATCGTCCACCACGAGATATTCGAGTTATCACTGTTGGTGATCAAGCCATATCAGCAATGTATAGAAAATCATCTGGAGGTTTTAAAACAAATATTGCGCTAGGAGCAGACCCAGAACTTTGTGAAATTACAAAAGAAATTGAAGATTTGTGTGAAAAAACATCAAAAGCAGTAGGTGGAGGAATTCTAGGAATTGACTTGATGGAAGACAAAAAAAGAGGCTTAGTTGTACACGAGGTAAATAATACGGTGGAGTTTAAGGGATTGGTAAAAGTCTCAAAGAAAAACATTCCAAAAGAGATGATCGACTATGCAGTTCGAAATATCAAGTAATAATGGCAATTACTGTTAAATTATGCTTTTTTAGGAATAGATTATGAAAGTAGGGATTGTTGGAGCCTCAGGATATGTTGGAGGAGAAGTTCTTAGATTACTTCTAAGCCATCCTAAAGTTGAAGTTTCAATGGTAACATCAAGACAACATGTAGGAAAATTTCTACATAAAGCTCAACCTAGTCTTAGAGGATTTACTGATTTAAAATTTTCAGAATTAGACTATGAAAAAATGAGTGATGCATGTGATATAGTTTTCACCGCAGTCCCACATGGTACCGCAACTGAAATCGTAAAAGCATTGTATGACAGAGGAATGAAAATTATAGATTTGAGTGCAGATTATCGTTTGCATAACCCAGAAGACTATGGAAAATGGTATGGATGGGAACACCCACATCCAGATTATTTAGAAAAATCAGTATTTGGAGTACCTGAATTGCATAGAGAAGAAATTAAAAAATCACAGTTAGTTTCATGTCCAGGATGTATGGCAGTAACTTCTATGCTTGCATTAAATCCACTAATCAAAAATAATTTAATTGATGAAGAGCACATTGTTGTTGATTCAAAAATTGGGTCTTCAGGTGCAGGTGCAGGTGCAGGAACAGCACATGCAATGCGTGCAGGAGTTATCAGACCATACAAACCAGCAAAGCATAGACATACAGGAGAAATTGAACAGGAATTAAGTCAAACAGCAGGAAGAAAGATCAAAGTATCCATGAGTCCTCATGCAGTGGATGTAGTTCGAGGAATTTTATGTACAAACCATACATTCCTTAAAAAAGATATTGATGAAAAAGAACTCTGGAAAATATACAGAGCAGAATATAGTGAAGAACGATTTATCAGATTGATTAGAGATAAAGATGGTTTACATAAATTCCCAGATCCAAAATTCTTAGTTGGTTCAAATTTCTGCGATATCGGATTTGATCTAGACAGAGACAACAATAGATTAGTTGCTCTATCGGCATCAGATAACTTGATGAAAGGTGCAGCAGGTTCTGCAGTTCAAAACATGAATGTTATGGCAGGATTTGATGAGTTCGAAGGAATTATGTATTCCCCACTAACACCAGTATAATAGATGATTACAATAAAGATTGGTGGGAGTGTAGTAGATAATCTACATCCATCAACAATAAATGATATCAAAAAAGTTGTAGACCAAGAGGGAGTAATACTAGTACATGGTGGAGGTAAAGAGGTAACAAAAGTTACAGAACAATTGGGCAAAGAACCTAAATTTGTTGTATCACCTAGTGGAATAAAGAGTCGATATACAGACAAAGAAACTTCTGAGATTTTTACAATGGTAATGTCAGGAAGAATAAATAAAACAATTGTTCAAATGTTACAAAAAAATGGAATCAATGCAGTTGGACTATCAGGCATGGACGGAAAAACAATTGAAGCCAATAGAAAGAAAAAGTTAATGATTATGAATGAAAAGGGAAGAAAACAAGTCATTGATGGCGGATATACTGGAAAAATTTCAAATGTAAATTCAGATTTAATTAAAACTATTATGGATAAAGGCTACACCCCAGTGATTTCTCCAATCGCAATAAGTGAAGAATCTGAATTTCTAAATGTTGACGGAGACAGGGCAGCAGCTAATGTAGCAGGACATGTTAAAGCTGATAAGGTGTTATTTATTACAAATGTAGATGGATTGCTCATGGAAGATAAATTGGTTAAGACATTATCCTTAGAAGAAGCAAAAGAAATAATGCCAAAAATTGGATTTGGTATGGAAAAAAAGATTCTTGCTGCAACAGAAGCACTTGAAATGGGAGTTACAGAAGCGCTAATTGCAAATGGACAAAAAGAAAATCCAATCTCATCAGCAATAGAACATAACAATTGTACGGTGATAACTAAATGAGTGAAGATGAATTTCTTGGAAATCTTTACCAAAGATTTCCAGTTACAGTAGAAAGAGGCTTAGGTGCACATGTATGGGATACCAACGGTAAAGAGTATATTGACTGTATGGGAGGATATGGAGTCGCATTACTAGGACATCAAAATGAAAGAGTTACCAATGCATTAAAAGCACAACTCGAAAAAATTATTACAGTTCATAGTTCACTTTACAACAAAACTCGTGAAGAGTTTTTAGAAAATCTTTTCAAAGTTGCACCAAAAAATTTGTCACAAGTTCATCTAAACAATAGTGGTGCAGAAGCAGTTGAAGCTGGGATGAAATTTGCACGTAAATTTACAGGAAAACCAGAGATGGTTGCAATGAATGGGTCGTACCATGGAAAAACATTAGGTGCACTTTCAATTACATTTAATCCAAAATATAGAAAGGCATTCAAACCGCTAGTGGAAAAAGTATCATTTTCTCCTTTTGGAGATATTGAAAAGCTTCGTCAAGTAGTTAATGATCAAACTGCATTTGTAATTTTAGAACCTATTCAAGGAGAGAGTGGAATTCATGTTGCCCCAGATGGATTTTTGCAAGATGTCAGAAAATTATGTGATGAAAAAGGAATTTTATTAATTTTTGATGAGATACAGGCAGGATTAGGACGTACTGGAAAAATGTGGGCACATCAACATTGGGATACAGCGCCAGACATACTATGTTTAGCAAAAGGAATTGCAGGAGGAGTACCAATGGGTGCAACATTAGTTAAACCAGATATTTTAGATTGTATTTCAAAAGGTGAACATTCATCAACATTTGGTGGAAATCCATTATCATGTGCAGCAGGAACTGCAACAATACAAGCTTTAACACAAGACAAACTTGTGGAAAATTCAGCAAACATGGGAAAATTATTCAGGCAAGGATTAGACCAATTAAAAGAAAAACATTCAGTAATTAGAGAGGTTCGTGGTAAAGGATTGATGATAGGAGTAGAATTAAAATTTGAAGTGAAAGATATACTAATGGAAGGTATCGAAAAGGGATTACTTTTACTATATTCTGGAAGAAATATTCTAAGATTACTTCCTCCTCTAGTCATAACAGAGGGAGATGTAAAAAGATCTTTAGAAATACTAGATGAGTTATTTACTAATGAGGAGAAGAGAAGAAATGCTCAAGGATAAAATTGATGAGAAGATTTTAGAATATTTGAGAAATGATTCAAGAGAATCATTTGTCGAGATTGGAAAGAAACTAAAATTATCAGAATCAGCAGTACGTAGAAGAGTAAAGAATTTGGTTGATAGTAAAGTGATTGAAAGATTCACAATTGAGATGGGAGAAATAAATTCTACAAGTGCAATTGTATTGATATCCGTTGACTCGACTACAGACACATCAAAAGTTTCATCTAGATTAACAAAATTGAATGCTGTGAAAACAGTTTATGAAATTACAGGACAATATGATATCAGTGTGATCATAAAAGCCCCAAGTATAACTGAAATTAATGCAGCAATTGATGAACTAAGAAAGATTTCAGGTGTAATTGACACAAACACAGTAATTATTCTACGAACAATCAGATAAACGATAATCGATACGATTTTTTAAATTTTTACTAAATTAGATGAGAAATGAATGAATATATGCGAATATAGTACGATTATGTTTATATTAATCATTAATTGCAACGAAATTAGTAATGAATGATCCGAATCACTATGCAGACATATACAATGCGTATGAGAAAACTCCAAAGAAAATTCGAGTGTTAGACTCAACACTACGAGAAGGTGAACAGCATCCAGGAGTTTCGTTTACAAATAAACAGAGAATTCAGATAGCATGGATGCTTGATTATTTTGGGGTTGATCAGATTGAAATTTCACCTGTCGTATCACCAGATCATAAAGAAGCTACAAAAACAATCATTCAACAAGGATTAAGAGCAGATATCGTTTCACATGGAAGAGCATTAAGACAAGATATCGATACATCATTATCATGTGATGCAAAATGGGTAGCAGCATATCTAGGAATATCAGATATTCATCTAAAAGATAAATTACGAATTACTAGAGAGGAAGCATTAGAACGTGCAGTTGATACAGTAAGTTATGCAAAAGATCATGGACTAAAAATTAGATTTACAGTAGAGGATGGTAGCAGAGCAGAACCAGAATTTCTTTTAGAATTATGTAAATCAATTGAAGAGGCAGGAGTTGATAGAATTAGTTTACCAGATACAGTTGGAATAATGAGACCAATTGGAATGTACAATTTTGTTAAGAGAGTACGTTCTGAAATAGAAACACCACTTGATGTTCACGTACATAATGATATTGGATTTGCGTTAGCAAATGCATTTTCAGCATGTGATGCAGGAGTTGATCAAATTCATACCACAATTGATGGGATTGGTGAAAGAACAGGCATACCAGCACTAGCAGAAGTGGCAGTTGCATTAACATATCTTTTCAAATCTCAAAATGATTTTAGATTAGATATGCTAGCAGATCTTTCAAGACTCATAGAACAGTATACAACAATTCAACCATATGATTCAAAACCAATTGTTGGATCATCAGCATACAAGCATAAAGCAGGAACTCATTTAGCAGCAATTCTCAATAATCCAGCCGCCTATGAACCAATTCCACCAAGAGTAGTCGGAAATAGAAGAAAAATAGTATTTGGAGAATTAGCAGGTAAAACAGGGGCAAGTTATCTTATGTCATTATTAGGAATAAAGAAAGATCCTGAGACTGCAAAGAGCGTTGCAGCAGGGTTAAAAAATCTTAGAATGGGAGATGTTTTAGAAATTCCACTAGAAGACCGCCTTGAACGGAAAATAATTAAGGATGAAAAAAGAGAGGGAAAATAGGTAAAAATGACAAGTTGTCCCGAATGTGATGCGAACATAGGTATTCCAGACGATGCAGTAGAAGGCGAAATTGTCACCTGTCCAGATTGCGGCGCAAGTTTTGAACTTAGCAAGGCATCCGAAGGTTTTGAGTTAAAACCAGCTCAAACAGTCGGAGAGGATTGGGGACAGTGACCGGCAAAATTTCAATCCTTTACGATACAATCCGTCTTGAAGAAAAATTACTAATTGAATCTGCAAAAAAAAATAATATTTCAATAGACATGATAGATTGTAAAAAAATGTTTTTGGATCTGAATGAAAAAAATTGCTTAGATGGACCAGTGTTGCAGAGATGTGTTAGCTATTATAGAAATTTACATTCAACTGCAGCTCTTGAAGGTCAAGGTGCCAAAGTAGTAAATTGTCTAAACACAGGAATCTTTGCTGGAAATAAATTGTTTACACATATGTTGTTACAGAAAGCAGGAGTTCCAACACCAAATGCAACAGTTGCATTTTCAAAAGATTCTGCATTAGATGCATTGAAGAAACATGGATTTCCAAAAATTATCAAGCCAACAGTAGGCAGTTGGGGAAGAATGGTTTCCAAGTTGAATGATATGGATGCAGCAGAAGGAATCATAGAAGGAAGAGAAGCAATGTATCCAATTCATCATATTCATTTTCTGGAGGAATTTGTACAACGTCCTCCAAGAGACATTCGTGTAATTGTGATAGGAGATAATGTTGCAGCTGCAATATACAGAAATTCCGGAGATGGCAATTGGAAAACAAATACACATTTAGGCGGCTCAGCAGAAACATGTGAAATTAGTAATGAGCTTGAAGACATATGTATTAAAGCAAAGGATTCAGTGTTTGGAGATATCGTAGGAATCGACCTAATGGAAAGTAATGATAAAGGAATGGTCGTACATGAGATAAACAATACAACTGAATTTAGAAATGTTGTTAGAGTTACAGGAGTAGATATTCCAAAGTTAATGTTAGAATATGTAAAGGGGTTAGTATAGAATGGATGAACATTTAGAAACTTCCAGATATGCAATCAAAACTTTGGAAAAAGCATTACGAATCTATACTCCATCATTAAGTGAAAAGGCTTTAGCTGATTTTCTTGCAGACCGATGTGATGATCTAGGGTTTAGAGATATTCATCAAGATGAGGTTGGGAATTTGATTGCAACTAAAGGTTCAGGTGAACCAAAAATTATGTTATGTGGACATATGGATGTCGTTCCAGGAAAGATTAAGGTAAGAAAGGAAGGAGACATGCTGCATGGTAGAGGCGCATCAGATGCAAAAGCACCACTAATTGCAATGCTGTTTGCAGCCGCAAGTGTAGAAGAAAATCAAGGAACAGTAACATTTGTTGGAGCAGTTGATGAAGAGGGTAATGCAACAGGGATAAAGAATCTGGTAAAAAATAAGCCTAATGTAGATTATGCAATTTTTGGAGAACCAAGTAGTATTCAAAAAGTTACAATTGCCTACAAAGGTCGCTTAGCAATCAACCTCAGAGTAAATGTAAAAGATAGTGCCCATGCAAGTGCCCCATGGTTGGCAAAAAATGCAATAGAAGAAACATTATCTGTGGCAACAGAATTAAAAAATGAATTAGAGAATGGTCAGGAAGACAAAAGCAAAGGAATGATGCTTACTGCAACTCTTACAGAAATTCGTGGAGGTACTAGCCATAATGTTACACCGATAGAATGTGTAGTAACACTAGATATTAGAATTCCAGTTGATATGAATTGTAATGATATTGAAGAAAAAATCACCACAATAGTCAATGACATATCAACAAAAAGAGAAATTGAAGTTTTGTATTCAGTAATAGATGAAACAGAACCATTTGAGGCTGCACATAACTCGCCATTAGTAAGGGCATTAACATTGTCAGTTTTGGATGTAGAGAAGAAAAGACCAATGTTGATTAGAAAAACAGGTACAGGCGACATGAATGTGATAGGCAATCAACTAAAGATTCCCGTAATTACATATGGTCCAGGAGATCCTCACGAAGCACATACAATCGATGAGAAAGTTTCAATTGATGAATTTGTTAAAGGAATAGAAATTCTAAAAAAATCACTATACCATTTAAAAAGACTACATGACAGAACGAAATAATGCTGTGGTTTATTGGATTAGGTATCTCAGGTATTTCAGAATTATCAAATAGTACATTAAATGTAATAAAAAATGCAGAGATTGTATATTTAGAGTCATTTACTAGTCCTATCTCAGAAACTGAGAAAAAACAATTAGAAGAGATTTCTGATGGAGAATTTAAAACTGCAAAACGATGGGTGGTTGAAGATGGTAACGAGATTTTAGAAAATGCAAAAAATAAAGATACCGTGTTAATTTCATATGGCGATCCATACATTGCTACAACACATCTTGAGTTAAAGACACGAGCGATGAGAGACAGAATAGAGACAAAAACAATTCATTCATCCTCAATTGTTTCATCATTAATTGGAGAAGTAGGACTACACTATTACAAAATTGGAAAGGTGCTAACCATTATGAATGATCCAAAATCAATGATTACCCCATACAATACAATTTTTGAGAATTTATTGAGTAAGACGCATTCAGTGATTTTACTTGAATATAATGAAGATAAATCATTTTTCTTAGAACCAAAAGATGCATTATCACTGTTATTAGATGCTGAAAAAACACAGAATCGAAAAGTCATTTCAAAAGAAACTTTTGCAATTGTTGCGTCCAGAATTGGAAAAAATAGTCAGCAAATAATTTCAGGGAATATTTCAAACCTAATTAAAAGCGAGTTTGGGGAAGCACCACACAGTATAATCATACCTGGAAGATTACATTTTACAGAATCTGATGCAGTGAAGACCGTCACAGAATGTTTGGATGAACCGACTGATAATTCAACAGATGTGAAGAATATTTCTGAACAAATGATTGAAAAATATGTTCCAATGGTAAGAGAGGCACTAGAAGAAATTAAACCACATTATGAAAATCTTAAAGAATTTGAAGATGTCTTGATAAATGCAAAATTGTACATTGATGATGCCGAAAATTTTCTTAAAGAAGGGAAAAAAGAATATGCGGTACTAAGCATAGGTTATGCAGATGGTCTTGTTGATGCATTACGTATTGCAAAAGGCTTTGACCCAAAAATGTGATAACGATGAGTTGAAATTGGACAAAAACTCTGAGATTACGGATAGAAAATAAATTGATAACACTAGAAGATATGCAAAATTCATGGAAATCAAAAATTGTCTTAGCTGGAGGGGTTTTTGATATTATTCATCCTGGACATATTAATACATTAAATGATGCAAAAAAAATGGGAGATTTTTTAGTAGTGGTAGTTGCAACAGACAAGACAGCAGTGAAAATGAAAAAACGAAAACCACTTCATAGTGCTCAATTACGACAAGAGTTGGTTTCATCGTTAAACATGGTTGATCTATGTATTATTGGCGATGATGAAGATATTTTCAAAACAGTAGATTTAGTAAAACCACAAATAATTGCTTTAGGTTACGATCAAACCCATCAGGAAAAATTCATCACAGAAGGATGTAGAAAGATAAACTTAGAAGTAGAAGTGGCCAGATTGGAATCTCCAAGACCTGAAACTTCAAGTTCAGTAATTGAAAAAGAGTATGGCAAAGACATTCACGGTCTTTAAGAGAAATTACCTAAAATTGAAATTTTAACTTTAACATTTGATTTATTTCCAATTTTCAAAGATTTTCGTATGTTATTTTTTGATATAAATTCAACAATTGTTGTATCATGATGTGTTCGTTCCAACAAGATCAATTCACAATCAATTTTATTATTAATTTTTGATTTGAAGCATTTTACCCATCCAAAGGTTCGTTTACCATCAGAGAACGAATTAATCTTTATTCCTTCATAATTTGATAATTGTGAAATAGCCTCAGAGAATTTTTTTTCTGTTAATTGAACATTCAATGTTCCAGGATAAGGAACGTATCCTAATTTTGATTTGAATTGTCTTGTATATCCTTTCATCGACATGTAGTATGCCCCTTCCCCCATTCCCGTGGTTATCATACCTGTAAGTGATAATGAATTAGGAGATTTTGATATTAATTTTGATAAAAGATTATGAAGTGTTGACAACTCGATAAATCCTTTATTTGTAATTTTTATTGATTGTTTTCGTCCATATTGAATTCTTTCAATAAATCCACCCAATTCCAATTCTTTTAGATGTAGAGATGCAGATTGTTGAGATTTGCCTATTTCCTTTCCAAGAGAAGTAGTAGTTATATTAACAAAATTGTGTTTCCCGCCTTTGGATAAAATATGTGCTAAGGTTAGAAGGTGTTGTGTTTTAAGATCAGTCATTAATTAGATGCTATACCAAGTTCTCTAAATGTTTTTAATGATACACCATTAGAGTCGGATAATTTTGCAGTTCTATGACCAATTAAGTTTTCTACACCGGCAGCTTTTGCAGCATCAACTAATCTTTGAGTGATTATTCCATCTATGATAAGATATTTTATTCCTGATTGACCACTAATTTTTCCAACTAATTCTGGGATTGCAACTCTGAAGACTTCAGCCTCACTTGAATCAAGTGCAATTGCTTCTAGAGATTCATTTAATTCTGAGAATTTATTTTTGCATAATTCTGCAAGAGGGCCATCATCTACATTTTTAATTTCAGGTGCAGATAATTCTTCTTCCATTTGTTTTTTGACAGGACTCAAAAGTTCATCAACTCTTTTTGGAGTTAATTCTTCAACTTCAATTCCAGTATCAGCACGTAATTCAAGATCAATATGTACGACAGATTTTAATTCTTTTAAAATAAATCCACCTGCTCTGTCACCATCTGTGAATGCTACAACCTTTTCTTTTTCTTCACATATTTCTTTAATAGATTCATCAATTCTACCACCTTCAAATGCTAATGCATTATCATACCCTGCTCGTAAAAGATTGATAATATCTGCTCTACCTTCTACAAGAATTATCCATTTAGAATCAAATATTCCAGTACTACAGTGGAGTTTTTTTGGACCGTATGTAGTAATTTTATCTGAATTATTCTCATGAACTTGTTCAAGCATTTCTTGTCCTTCGCTAACAGAATTGGTAGACCATTTTTGTTTGATTTCTTTAGCACGTTGTAAGATATCTTGTTTTTTTGTTGCTCTAACGTCATCAATTGCATCTAATCTAAATTTACTATCAAAAGGACCAACTTTATCTATACTCTCAATTGCAGCAGAAATTAATGAACATGTATCAATATCAGTACTCATTGGTAACAATGCATCACCTTTAGTTGTATTTTCAGTACTGAACGTATTAACTTCAATTCGACCGACCTTAGATACCCTCTGGAGTTCATTCAGATTCATTTCAGGTCCCAAGAGACCTTCAGTTTGTCCGAATATAGCTCCGATTATATCTGCTCGTTCGACAAGCCCATCAACTTCGAATGACAGTTTAACGTGATACTTGACAATACCTGTATATGGCAATTATTGTTCATCTCCTTAATATTCAATATTCAGAGATATAATTTGAGATTTATAAACGATTTGGATAAATTAAATGAAAAAGAGAGAATAGAAAATATGCTTATTCAGTACTGAATGAAGAGCCACAAGAACAAGATTTTGTTACATTTGGATTATTGATTTTAAAACCAGAACCCATTAGGCTTTCAATATAGTCAACGTTTGCACCATTGAGATGATCAATGCTCATACTATCAACTATTACTTTAACACCATTTTCTTCCATTACACTATCATCTTCTTCAGCTTCTTTTTCAAAGCCCATTCCGTATGATAGACCAGAACAACCACCACCTTGAACATAGATTCTAAGGAACTGTGGTTTTCCTTCTTCCTCAGCCATGAATTCTTGAATTTTTTCAGCAGCTTTTGGAGTGATTGTGACTAACTTTTGTGTTTGTTCAGTTGCCATACAAAAAATCATTTCTCAAATTATAAGAAGCTTTTGCTACCAAGCACAGTAGTTAATAAAGAAAATAAAGAAAAATAGATAATTCTATTTTTTGGATTTATTCACAAAGTCTGTCATACGTTTTTCTCTATCAGGATCAGAGAAACAATTTCTCCAAGCCAATAGTTCAACACCTAGTCCGGTATCTAAATCTGCATTCCTTCCTTTGTTAATAGCTGTTTTTGACATGCGAACTGCGAGTGTTGCATTTGATGCAATAGTTTTTGCCATGCTCATAACCTCATCCATTAATGATTCTAATGGGACAACATTGTTAACAAGACCGATTTCTTTTGCCTCAGCTGCTTTAATCATTTTTCCAGTATAGACAAGTTCTTTTGCTTTTGCAACGCCAACTATTCGCATCAATCTTTGTGTTCCACCCCATCCTGGAGGAATTCCAATTGTAACTTCAGGTTGACCCATTCTTGCATTTTCAGATGCTATTCTAATATCACAAGACATTGCAACTTCACAACCACCACCTAGTGCAAATCCATTTACTGCAGCAATTGTTGGTTTAGAAACATTTTCAATTGTTGCAGTAACTTCTTGACCAAGTTTTGCATATACTTCAGACTCATCAGCAGATATTTTTGACATGTATTCAATGTCAGCTCCTGCTGAGAATGCTTTATCGCCTTCACCAGTCAAAACAATTACCCTGACACTATCATCTTTATCGAGTTGCTGAAAAGTAGAGATGATTTCTTTTGCAACATCAATATTCATAGCGTTAAGCTTTGTTGGACGATTAATCTTTACGATACAAACGCCTTCATCTTTGCTTGTTGTAATCATTGACATGATATAAAATGGATAGAATGTGAAATTAAATGTTATCTATTTTCCGCGTACTTTGCCCCATTGGGTTAATGCAGATGCAGCTGCAACCCAAGTTCTGAGGTCTTGGTAAACTGGAACATTGTGTTTTTCAATTAATTTTATCATTTTTTCAGTATATGGACCACCATTTCCACCACAGAGAATTGGCTTTTTTCTTCTCTTTGAGAGTGTAGCTAAATAATCAACAATTGTTTCCTCAAGAGGATCATCTTGGAACACAAACCAAGGCATGGCAATGTCAATATTTTTATCTGCTAAGAATTGTTCAATGACAAAATTATAATCACCGGCAGTTGCACCGCCACCTACATCTGCGGGATTACCGCTGTGAATAGGAACTGTTGGTGGGAAATGGTCCTTTATTTTTTTGCGAGTTTTTGAATCTAATTTTCCTATTGTAAGACCTAATCGTTCTAAATGATCAATTCCTCCTATCATTGGACCTGCACCATTGCTAGTCATAGCAACACGATTACCCTTTGCAGAAGGTTGCCATGCCATTGCCTTTAAGACACCAACTAATTCTTGGTAACTATCAACAGAGATAATTCCTGCTTGTTTGAACGCACCCATGATCATTGCATTAGAACCACCAAGAGAACCCGTATGAGATGCAGCTTGTTTTGCACCCGCAGCACTTCTTCCACTCTTCCAAATTATAATTGGTTTCTTCTTTTCTTTCATTACACGTTTTGCAGTATTAATGAATTTTCTACCATCGCCAAATCCCTCAACGTATAGCCCAATTACTTTAGTTTGAGGATCATTTGCAGCATACCATATCATATCTGCTTCATCAACATCAGAACGATTACCAAAACTAATCATCTTTGATAAACCAAACAAATCTGCACTTTCTAACATACTAATTCCCATAGTTCCACTTTGGGAGAAAAATGCAACATTTCCTAATTTTGAACGAACCATTCTTTCTTGTCCTTGAAATGCACAATCAAGTCTATTTGCTGCATTAAACATTCCAATACAGTTAGGACCGATTACACGAATTTTGTGTTTTAATGATAATTCTTTTACTTCAGCTTCCATGGCTGCTCTGTCACCACCAAGCTCTTTACCACCACCAGAGACAATTACCACGCTGTGAATTCCTTTCTTTGCACAAGTCTTCATAATTGCACCACATGCAGAGAGATCTACACAAACAACAACCAGATCAACCTTTGCCTTGATTGATTCTAATGATGGATAACATTTGATTCCAAGAATTGACTTTTGTTTAGGATTTATTGGATATACTTTACCCTTGTAATCTTGTTTTCCAAGTGCATCTAATACAGAATTACCAATTTTTCCTGGTGTTGCAGATGCACCAATTAATGCAACTGATTTTGGAGTAAAGAATGACTCCATTGATGTAATGATTGGTTTTGCTTTTGAAATTGAATTCTTTCTTAATTCTTTATTTAGAATAATTTTTGCATCTACTACAAAGTAAGATTTTGGATATACAATTACAGGATTAAAGTCAATACTATTAATATAATCAGCATTTTCAACACCAATTTTTCCAATTTGGACTAATGCTTTTGCAACCATGTTTGTATCAATTGGCGCACTACCACGGAATCCTTTGAGGAGTTTTGAACCTTTTAATTCATTTAACATTGATTTTGCATCAGATATGGTAATTGGAAGCATTCTAAATGCAACATCCTTGAAGACTTCGGTCATCACACCACCCAACCCAGCCATAATCATCGGACCGAATTGTGGATCGTTTTGTATACCAACAATTAATTCAACTCCTCCTTTTGGAACCATCTTTTCCAAAAGAATTCCTTTTACATCAACTCCTTTTTTCTTTGATAAACGACCATACATGTCATTAAATGTTTTTTTGACATCAGATACATTGTCTATGCCAACTTTTACTCCACCGACATCAGTTTTATGAAGAATTTGGGGGGATACAACTTTCATTACAAGTGGGAATCCCAGTTTTTTTGCTTGTTTAGCTGCTTCGTCAGCAGATTTCGCTAATGCAAATCCAGGTACCTTAACACCATATTTCTTTAAGATTCCTTTTGATGATTCTTCAGTGATTACTTTGTGATCTGTTTTAATTATTTCTTCAAAGGTGTTTTTTACAGAAGACATTATTCGATCGATGAAAAAATTTTTCGTTATATTAATCTTTGATCAAAAATTTTGTTTAAGGCCAGATGCCTTTGTGTTCAAATGCTTCGATAACTCGTTGTATCGCAAGAACCATTGCTGCACGTCTCATATCAATTTTGTATTTCTTAGAAATATCATGAGTATCTTTTAGACCTCTCACAATATTCGCTTCCATTTTTCCCGCAACCTCATCAAAGCTCCAATAATATCCCATATTATTTTGAACCCATTCTAAGTAGGATATACAAACACCACCAGAGTTTGCAAGAATGTCAGGAATTACCATTATCTTTTTCTTGTAAATGATTGGATCTGCTTCAGGTAATGTTGGTCCGTTTGCGGCTTCTCCAATTATTTTACACTGTAATTTTTTTGCAAGTTTAGCATCAATTTGATTTTCTAGTGCACCAGGAATTAGAATTTGACATTTTGTCGTAAGTAATTGTTCAGTAGTAACCTTTTTGCTTCCTGGGAAACCTACTACCGTTCCTTTCTTCTTCTTATGTTCAATTAATTTACTCACTTTGAACCCATTTGGAACAATTATTGATCCTTTTGAATCACTTGCGCCAATACATTTCGCACCCATTTTTTCCAAATATTCACCTGCAAAAGTTGATGCATTTCCAAATCCCTGTAAAACAACTTTGGCACCTTTGAGATTAATTTTTAGAATTTTAGCAGCACCTCTTACACAATATGCAGTACCTAAACCAGTTGCAACATTTCTTGCAAGAGAACCGCCCATTGGTATTGGCTTTCCAGTAATCACACCTGGAGAGTATTTGTTACCGTTCATTTTACTCCAGGTATCCATTATCTGTGTCATTTCTTTTCCAGTTGTGTAAACATCAGGTGCTGGAATATCTTTTTGAGGTCCTATTACTTCACCAATTTTGTATGCAAATCCTCTTGTTAATCGTTCTAATTCACCATCACTAAGTTTTTCTTTTTTTGGATTGACATAGATTGCGCCTTTTCCCCCACCAAGTGGAATATCAACTACAGCACATTTCCAGGTCATCCAAGAAGACAATGCCATAACTTCACGTTCCATGTATTCCACTCCACCTTCTGGATCAAAATATCTAATTCCTCCTTTGTATGGACCGCGGTCATTGTTATGTTGTGATCTAAATCCAGTAAACATTCGTATTTTTCCATTATCCATTTTAACAGGAATTTTAACTCTTAAAATTCGGTTTGGCATTGCAAGATATTCTCTAATACCTTTATCTTTAATTTTTAAAACATCACAAGCATCGTTAACTTGTTTTGTTGCGTTAGCAAAAGGATCATGTTTTACCAAGATGAATATTGTATAATTTCAAATTATACTTAAAAGTATCTTTCAGAAATATCAAATTTTTTATCATCAAATGAAATAGGTAATTCATGAAAGTTCTAGTTACAGGAGCAGGAGGGTTCATAGGCTCCAAACTATGTAAGAAATTGATTTCAGAAGGTTACGAGGTTTATGGAATAATTCACAATAATCCATCCAAAGCAGAAGGTATTCAAATTATTAATGCGGATTTAACAAAAAATGATTTTGTCATACCGGATGTTAAATTTGATGCTGTTTTCCATCTAGCAGCTGCCACACCGCTAGTCAAAGACAAAAAGAAGCAGAAAAGAATCAATTATGAGGGAACAGTAAATTTATTTGAAAAGATTAAAGACAAAACAAATTTTATTATTTATGCATCAGGATTGGGAGTTTTTGGCAATCCAAAAGGAATAGTTAATGAACAAAGTTTGATGCAACCAGATACTGATTTTGTTAAAATAAGATTGGAAGCACAAAGATTTCTTGAAGATTCATGCAAGAATAACAATATTGGGTTTTCAGTTTGTTATTTTGGAGATGTGTATGGGAATGCAAGTTGGTTTACAGAAATGATTGTTAATAGATTAAAAAATGGAACGTTCAAGATTCCAGGAAAAGGAGATTATGACAAATGCTTCATACATGTTGACGATGCAGTAGGGATTTTATTATCTATTGCAAAAAATAATTTGAAAGATCAATCCTACGTATGTGCAGATTCTACCTCAGTAACTTTCAAAGAATTTGTAGACTATACTGCAGATAAAATTGGTAAAAAACATCCAGGTGGAATTCCTATGTTTCTTGCAAAAGGAGTGTTAGGTAGCGACTTAGTAAAGTTACTAACAACACCTATGAAGATTTCAAATCAGAAAGTTTCAGAAATTTACAAATTTATTTATCCATCCTACAAAGAAGGGATCAATTCAATTCTTGAATCATAAATTAGGTTTAACATCAAAAAGAACTAACCCTTAAATTGACTCAGTAACTAAGTTTTTCATTATGATGCCAAATCGTGGTTACGACATGACACCAACTATGTATTCACCTGATGGAAGAATCTATCAAGTAGAATATGCACTAGAGACAGTCAAACGTGGCACATTAGCAATAGGAATAATGACAAAAGATGGCATAGTTTTAGCTGTTGAAGAAAAAACAAGAGCATTACAAGTAGAAGGAATTACACAGAAAATTTTTCAAGTTGATGATCATATAGGAGTTGCAGCTGCAGGGTATATCCCAGATGCAAGAGTTCAGGTAGACAATGCAAGATATTTTTCTCAAAGTAACAAATTAACTTATGATGAACCAGTAGACATTGAAACAGTCGCAAAACATTTAGCAGATCAAAATCATCAATTTACACAATATTCAGGTGTTAGACCATTTGGTGTTGCGTTAATTATTGCGGGAATAGACAGAAAAGGAGTCAATGTTTACGTCATCGATCCTAGTGGGACTTACAATTCTTATTCTGCAATAGCAATAGGAACTGGCTCAGATGAAGTAAATGAGTTCCTTGAAAAGAACTACAAAGAAGGACTATCAATTGATGAAGCAGCATCATTAGCAATCGCTGCAATCAATCTCAAAAGTGAAGAAAAGTCAGGTGTAGAACACATAAAGATGTCAAAGATATTGTCAGAAGGAAAAATCATAGAAAAAATTTCTCCTGAAGACCTAAAGAGACTTGACGAGGCTGCAAAAGGCAAATTTGTTAAATAAAATAAAATTTCTAAGAATTGAATTATTAAAGTAAGGATTTTGATTCAGATATGGGTTTAGGAAGTTATTGGGGAGAAGTGATAGATGTACTTCGTGAAATTATACCAGTATATGATAAAGTGAATTCATTCATTTCATTAGGAAAAGATGTTGAACATAGAAACAGAGCAATTAAAGGTAGAGTGAATAAAGGAGATAGAATTCTTGATGCAGGTTCAGGATTTGGAAACATGTCAAAAACTGCAGCAAAAATTGTAGATAATGATTTGAAGATAATTCTTTATGATCCACTCGTACCAATGCTAAAAAATACGGATAGGTTGTTTGATGAAAAAATTGATTCAGCTTGTGGCGTGTTTGAACATGTTCCATTTCAAGATAAAGAGTTTGATGCAGTGTTGTCAGGATATTCATTACGTGATGCAATCAGTCTAAAGACTGCAATTTCTGAAATGCATCGAGTTCTAAAAGAAGATGGTAAGTGGGTAATAGTTGATTTGGGAAAACCAGACGAGGCATTTTTTAGATTTGGCGTGACATTTTATCTTAGAATGATTTTGCCAATAATAGCACTAATAGCAGGAGGTAGGCTTGGATTGAAGTTTGGTACACTTTATGGAACATACAAGCTTTGGCCACAAAATAAAAAACTAGAATCCATGTTACTTGAAAAATTTTCAAGAGTGGAATTTGAAAAAGATCTTATGGGCGGAGCCATTATGGTTGCTGCATACAAATGAATAATAGATTAATTCTAGTTTACATAACCGGCATACTAATTGGAATTTCATACGGACTTCAAGGTCCACTGTTACCAGTTTTTGCAAAAAATGTAATTGGTGCATCGTATGCAGATCTTGGAGCCATAGGTTTTGCCAATTTCATTCCATACATGTTCTTTCCATTATTTGTTGGGATTTTACTAAATCGTTTCAACAATGCACATTTACTTTCATTAGGAATTGGAATAAATTCAGTATCAGTATATCTACTTTCAATTTCACAATCTGTTCCAGAAATTATGGGATATCGAGTTCTTACAGGAATTGCTCATGCATTTTTCTGGCCACCATGTGAAGCAATTATTTCAAATGTGAGTAAAGGAAAAACTCGCGTCAGAAATATTGCAACATTTACTGGATTTTTTACAACGGGATTCATGATAGGCCCACTCATTGGATCAATAGTTTTAGAAAATTTTGATGAAAGTTATAGATTCATCTTTGAGATTGCAACTTACGTACTAGTGGCATCAATTGTTTCAGCAATTGGGCTATCAAGAAATAGACCAATTGTGAATCATGATAAATTTTCATTTTCTTCGATCAAGGAAATAATAAAATTTCCACACGTAATTATGATGCTGATTTACTGTACTGCATCATTTGGAATAATTCTAAGCATCTATCCAGCATTTCTAAACGATAGAGCGATGACTCCAGTCAATATTGAGATACTATTTTTCATCTTTGGACTGTCCAGAATTCTAACTCTCATAATGGCGAGTAAACTTGCTAAGAATACAAGTCTGACATTGATTTTGGCAACTTTTTCTATAGCAGCTGGATTAGGATTATCATTCTTTGTAGAAAGTATGATTGAGTTTGCAATTGCAATGACATTATTAGGATTTGGATTCAGTATTTTCTTCCCACTAACATTAGAAATTGTTCTGAGCAAAACAAGAAAAGAAATTTCAGGTACAATGATTGGAGCATATGAAACCATATTTGGGATAGGATGGGCCAGCGGGCCAATAATCGCAGGAGTGATATCTTACTTCTTTGGAAATGAAACACCATATTTGATATTCTTTGTAATAGGAATTGGGGTTGCAATACTTTCAATATCAAAGAGAAAATTGCTTGAGCCTAATAGAAATACAAATCTTTAATTTTAAAACAGAACAACGACAAACATGGAATATTTCCTAAACATTATGGGAAGCGAGTGGATGATAATTATTTTTGCTGCGTTAATTTTGTTATTTGGAACTAACAAACTTCCTGAGGCAGGAAAAAAAATTGGGAAAATGGTAGGCGAATATAACAAGGCAAAAACAGAAATGCAAAATCAGATTAATGACATGGCAAAAACAGAACCTGATAATCCTACAATTGATGGACCAGTACAGACAGAGAGACAGAAATTAGAAAAAATGGCACAGACATTGAGAATAAATATAGAAAATAAATCAGATGTTGAATTAAAAAATGCAATTGATGCAAAGTTTGGATCTCAAGAAAGTAGTTCAAAAAATATTACTGATAATAAATTTAAAAATTAATTCTTTTCATTTAACCGATAAACATTTTTCTTCAATCGTTTTTGTGCAAAATTATAATATTCTTTAACGATTTCAAATCCACAGAAACGCCTATCCAACATTTTTCCAACTACTGCAACTTGTCCAGATCCAAGAAATGGATCAAATACAATATCATTTTTTTTACTAGAATACATCAGTATTTTTTTAATTATTTCAGCAGGAAGTTTTGTTGGTGTTTTATCCTCGCCAGTCCAATATTCGCGCTTAATTTCCCATACATCCTCTTTATCCCTATAATGTAAGCTGTGACCATCTTCAGTTTTTTCGTTTTTTCCATACCTAGAAAAAGGATAAAATTTTCTTTTTTTGGGATTTTTGCAGACATAAAGACAATGATAATGAGAAGTTACAAATTTATTTTTTGTAACAACACCAAATTGATATTTCCAAATTATATGATTAACCACAGTTAAACCGACATTATCAATTGCAATCAATATATCCTTAAGATTATTCCAACCAGAAAAAATGTACATACTCCCAGATTCTTTCAGTATACGATTAGCTTCAGAGATCCAATCATAACTGAATTGATAGTAATTTTCAGGTAAGATTTCATTGTATCCTTCTATAACACGAGAACTTTTTCTATTGTAATTTGCTTTTTTTGCTTTAAAATTAATGGCAAATGGAGGATCAGTAATTATTAGATCGATTTTATTTTTATCAATCAATTTCATTCCCTCAAGACAATTTTTATTATAAATTTTATCAAAAACAATTTTTCGCATTAAATAATTCTCCATACATGATTACTTAAAATTTGAGTAAAAAGAAAAGATGTAATGTTTTATCATTACAGTTAACGATAAGGGATCTTTGCCTTTTTTTTATTCACATCTGCTAATTCTTCTTTGAGGTGTTTTTTGAGAAGATTCTCATGCTCTTTTTTATGCTTCCAAAATGCATTAAGACATGCTTGTCTAGTTTTTGCACGATTTAGAGCAGTTGTGAATTTTTTGTGACTTTTAGCCACATCAGATGTATAACCTGCCATAATGCGAATTAAGACACATTATACATAACCTTTTTTGTTTTTTTAAGATGGTGTCAAATAATAAAACTATTAGATGGCCATATGAGACAAGGGCTATGGAAAAGATTGCAGTAGTTACAGGTAGTTCAAGTGGAATTGGATTTGAAACGTCCCTTGCACTATCTAGAGAAGGCTATTTTACATATGCAACTATGAGAAATTTGGAAAAGGCAGATGTGATAAAGAAGATTGCAAAAGATGAAGGATTACCACTGAAAGTAATAGAACTTGATGTGGATGATGAGAATTCAACAGAAGAGGCAATCAAATTAATTATTGAAGAAAAACAAAGAATAGATGTTTTAGTTAACAATGCAGGATGGGGAATATGGGGAACCGCAGAGGATGTTTCACTAGAAGAGTTTCGAGAGCAATTTGAGACAAACTTTTTTTCAGTTGTAAGAATGATTCAGAAAGTTTCACCGATAATGAGAAAGCAAGGTTCAGGTAACATAGTTAACATTAGTTCTGTTGCAGGAAGAATAGGATTTCCAGTTTCAACTGCGTACATTAGTTCAAAATTTGCTTTAGAAGGACTCTCAGAATGTTTAAGATTTGAACTTGGACAATTTGGGATAAATGTAATAATTATCGAACCAGGAGTAATCAAAACAAACTTTTTTGATTCAATGAAAACTGCTAAAAAAGCAGATGAAAGTGACGTTTACAGAGATATTACACTGAAAGTTATTTCAGGAGTAAAGATGATGGCAGAAATGGGAACTCCCCCAAAAGAAGTTGCAAACGTTATCATCAATTCAATAAAAGAAGAAAAACCACTTCCAAGATATGTAGTAGGTAATGACGCAGCGATGTTTTTAGAAGCCAAAAAGATGAAAACAGATATTGAATTCGAGAATTATCTGAAAAAGGAATTGTACGGGGAATAATCTAGATTAGAATATATACGCCAAAGATTGATTTTTGTCAAAGTCCGAAAAATTGTGAATTATAATGAAATGGAAGAGATTAGAACATAACGGAATACTTTTTCCACCAGATTTTGAGACAAAGAAAATCAAAATTAAGATCAATGGAGAAAGTGTAGATTTAGACATCATACAAGAAGAGATGATTTACCAATGGGCAAAGAAGAAAGATACACCGTATGCACAAGACAAAATTTTTCAAAAGAATTTTGTTGCTGATTTTGTAAAAACATTTGGCAGTAAATATAAAAAATTAGAACTAGTAGATATTGATTTTCGAAATGCGTTTAGTCTAGTAGATAAAGAAAAAGATGCAAAAGAGCTTCTCACAAAAGAAGAAAAAAAGGCACTTGCTCTAAAACGTAAAGAATTGAGAGAGGAGATGAAAGAAAAGTTTGGAAAAGGCAAGATGGATGGCAAAGAAGTTGAAATTGCAAACTACATGGCAGAACCGCCTGGTATCTTCATAGGAAGAGGAGAACACCCTCTGCGTGGAAAATGGAAACCAAAAGTTACATCAAAAGATGTTACCTTAAACTTGGGTAAAGAAGCAAAAGTTCCAAAAGGAGATTGGGGAAAAATTGTTCATGATAAAGAATCAATGTGGATGGCAAGTTGGACAGACTATCTAACACAAAAAAGAAAATATGTGTGGTTAGCAGATACAGCTGGAATAAAGCAGGATAGAGACAAGGCAAAATATGATAAAGCAAAGATGCTTGCAGGAGAAATTGAAACTGTAAAGAATAAAATTGTCAAAGACATGGGAAATAAGGATGCAAAAGTTAGAAGAATATCTACAGTGTGCTGGCTAATCTATCGTACTGCAATGAGAGTAGGGGATGAAAAGGATCCAGAAGAAGCAGATACAGTTGGAGCAACTACACTAAGAAAAGAACATGTTACATTAACATCAGATACAATAAAATTTGATTTTCTTGGAAAAGATAGTGTAAGATGGCAAGAGACAGTCCCAGCAGTTGGAAATGATAAACAATTTCATGAAAATCTTAAAGAATTAACATTAAAGATTAAAGGGACTGATGAAATTTTTGGTAATCTAACATCAAGAGATGTTAATGATTACTATAAGACCGTTGTAAATGGATTAACTGCAAAAGTTTTCAGAACATTTAGTGCATCTACAGTTGTCTCAAAATATCTTAACGAGAATGGAGATGTCAAAAAGAGTTCCCAAATGGAGAAACTTTATCATGCAAAGCTTGCAAATCTAGAAGCTGCAATAATGTGCAATCATAAAAGAACAATTCCCAAAACATTTGAGCAATCACTACAAAAAAAGCGGGACACTCTAAAAGTAGCAGAAAAAGCAACCCCATGGAAAAAAAATGAAGAAGTGTTAAAAAAAGCAGAATCTACAAAAACAAAAACCGATGCTCAGGAAAAGAAACGAAAAGAGAGAATTTCAAAGATTAAACAAATGATTAGAAAAACAAAACAAAAACAAAAAGAAAGAGTTGAAAAATTAAAATTTCAGATAGATCTCACACAGAGAACTAGAGACTATAATCTAGGCACATCCTTAAGAAACTACATAGATCCACGAATTTTCAAATCATGGACAGATGAAGTCACAGCAGATTGGGAGAAACTCTATACTTCTGCATTGCAGAAAAAATTCCTCTGGGTTAAATCAGAAAATGAGTCATGGCAAAATGTCTCAAAATATTATTGATTTTAACATTTAATTGCCATATCCATAGATGAAATTCGTGCCGGGGTAGCTCAGCCTGGTTAGAGTGCCAGTTCAAATGGTAAACTCTAACGGTTCTTCCATAGAAGGCAATACTCATAATCTGGAGGTCGTGGGTTCGAAACCCACCCCCGGCATTACAAGTTTTATAAATTTAGAATTTATCATATCTTAAATATTCTAAAAATGCAATTCAAACATGCAGGGAAATAAAATAATGTACATCATGGGCGTGGGCGGTTCATGTGTTCTTGCAATGTTTGCAGCATTTATGATGATGAATTAAAGATGTTGATAATTAACAATTTAACATTCAAAGCCCTGCTAAAAACCAAAGGTAGGAAAACAGGTAAGGAACATACAGTTTGGGCAAAAGCAGTTACCTATAATGATATGATTTACTTTTCTAGAAGAAATCCAAACAGTGATTGGTTAAAAAATGCAATTGCACACCCGCAAGTGAAAGTTGAGTGTGATGGAAAACGATTTTCAGGAATAGCAAGACTTGTTGAAGAAGAGGATCTTTCACAGAAAATTTCAAGTCTAAAATATACAGAGAAAAGTAGACAAAAAGAAGCTAGAGTTGTATTAGAAATAAAATTAATAGAAAATGATTAAACAATATGGACTACAGTAGACAATCCTCTACGGTCATATTCATTCCCATCTTTCTGCTCACTAACTATTACTGTAAATGAAATAACATCTCTTTGAGTACATTGACTTGCATCAAGTTTTAGATGAATATCCAATGTGTCAAATTCCTGCTCAGGGATATTTTTTTCATCAAAAAATGCTTTACCAGTGGATTCAATTCTAAATCTTTCAGATTGATGATGAAATCCAAGTTTTGTTTTCCTACCATCTCTACCAACAGATTTTACATGTACATCTATAATTCCTGGTTTTGCCATCGTATACTCTGATTTTTGATTGATGAAAACTCCAATTTGAAATATTTTCCCAGCAGTTGCCTCAGCCATTTTTTGAATTCCATCATTCATAATAATATCAATAGCTTTGATAGATGTAGGAACTTTGGCAAGCCAAGTATTTGTTTTTTCAATTATTGCAGCAATTTCATTTCTTCTTTTTTTATCTTCATCCTCAGGTAATTTGTAATAATCAACCCATTCCAGATAACTTCCAGAAATATCCTCAATGAAATCAATGCAGGTTCTTTTGTAATCAGTTACATTGTCTGTTCTCTCAGATTCATCACCTGTTCGCATACCATCATAATCCATCGGCATTGCCATATTCATTCCAGATATTTTGTTCTAAAAAAACTAATCTAAATATGGCATTGTGTAAAAGTGGAAATATGTTTAAAATAATTATAGAGGATCTTCAAAAAACATTAAAATCAAATTTGCCACAAATACGTTTCCTATTAAAGAAAAATCCTGCTATTGCGTATAAAGAAATTGGAGAAATTGGGAAAAAAGTGGGAAAAAAATACAATGTAGAATTGCTAGTGAATTTTCCACATAGAGGAAAGATAGAAAATTTTGACATGTATGGAAAACAGGATTTAAGTTTCATTGTAAACATGGAAAAGAAGAAATTCCCTATTGAACGTAATATAATTAAAGAAAAAGCAAAAGAAATCTTCGGAGAGGTTGAAACCGCAGATGCATACATGTATGAGGATAAAGAAGGAGTCAAAGTATTTCTCGGCCCTGCAAATGAAAATGGAAGAAGAGAAGATCGAATCGATATTCTTCCACATTCATTACACATTTGGTATGAGTTTACCGATCCAGTTACGGAATTTTGTGAGTGGTTATTAGAAAATGTATATTTAATAAAAGAAATTCAGGATTGAGATTCAAGTTCAGAGATAAGATCACGAACCTCAAAATTGTCAGGAGCGATTGCTAAAATTTTTTTGCAGCAATCAATTACTATATCATTTTCTTTTAGGAATTGATGAACACGTAATTTTAAAGATAACGACTCAACGTCATCGGGTTTAATTTCTAATACACGGTCAATATAATGAAGCGTATTTTTTTCATCATTTAACATGTAGAACATACTTCCCATGATGAATAGAAAGTCAGGATCTTGAGAAAATTTTGCTTCTAGTTCATTACCAAATTCTATAGCTTTCTCATATTCGCCCTGGGAGATTAACTTGCGAAGTTTGCGTTTTGGATAATTAAATAAACCGCTCATTTTGTAACAAATATTATGAGATTCTCATAACTCCATTTGAGATTAACCATTGGATTCCACTAACAAAAGTATTATCATCAATTTGACCGTCAGCCCACCACTCTGCATTGCCCTTTATCCAATCAGGAATTTTGTTAGAGCCTGAACTACTACCTTGAGAAGTTTCGGGAATTTTCATAATTCCTTGATTAATTAAATATTGTATACCGCTAACAAAAGATGCATCATCAATTTGATCATCAGCCCACCACTCTGCATTATTTTTTACCCATTGAGGAATTTCAGTGATGGATGCAGTAGGAGGTGCTACAAATGATGTTTGACCGCCTTTAACAACTTCAACTTCAACTGTAGTTAGACCAGAAGCTTCAGGGTTTCCACCGAGAATATGTTCAGGTCCAGTACCATAAACAACTATTGCATACGTGTATTTTCCTGGGGGTTCATCAACTAAGATGAATCTGTGTGTTTGACCAGATGCAGTGTATAATTCAGAAAATCCCAAATCATTTGAGATTGTTTTGATAGGAGGTTTGGAAGGATCTGAGAAAATTGCAATGTCATAATGGACTTGATCTACATATTCAGTAGGATTTACCATTCGTTTGAAATCGATGAACCATTCAATATCACAACCTTGTTTTACAATTTTTGGACCATATGCACCTTTTACAATCATTGAGTATGTATTTGTAGATTCATTAAATTTTGTTTTTTCATATTCCACAGGACATCCTTTAGCTGCTTGTTTACTTTCAGTAGTTTCAACATTAACAAAAGGATTTGAAGATACATTCTCTTTGTAATCTAATAATTCAAATTCATATTCAGTTGGTGGGACACCTGATGAAACATGCATGAATGTTTTTGCTTTGATAGGAAATGGAAATTCATCAACAATCCAAACTTTACTTAGTATACCACCGGTTTTCCAAGTAACTAGAATGGAATCAAATTCACCAGCTCTAACTGTAATAGTTTGTTCAGCAGTAGGTAGGATTTGTTGACCGCCAATATTTGCAATCTTTCCCCATGAAGGTGCTCGGAAGTCTTTTGGACCTTTTCCAGTTAAGTCACCAATTTCTTTAGTTGCAAATGCAGAAAGCCAGACAATTGAAGATTTGTAAGCACCTCTATATTTTCCCAATATTTCATCTCCACCTGTGGGTTCTGGTGCAATATCACCAACATCCATTATTCCTTTTACAATTTTGTTACCATCATGAACTAGAACTTGCATTCTATACTTGTTCTCAGTTCCAACTAGAACTTTTTCTTGAACCCACAGTGACATATTAAATTGCTGACAATCTAGATAGTCAACATGACACACGTTAAAACTAAAATAGTCACCAACTTTGAGACCTTCACCAACATACCAGGAGCCATCAATGTTTACACCACCTGCTTGAAATCCACCTGAATTAACTTGAGCAAATGAATCTTGAGAGGCTAGTGGAATTAATAATAATGCAAATGCAAATGCAACAATAATTGCTAGTTTCACAAAATTCAGATTGTTATGAGCATATTTAATGTTTGATAGATTTAACAATAAGAAAAAAGAAAAAAAGAAAAAATGATGCTATTTTTCTAGAGTTGTGATACTGCTTCTTTGCAGACATCAGTTGCGCATTTACAATCATGGCTACATATACAATGTCCTTGCATTGCACAATCACATGAATAATCTGGATCGCCTGAATCTGCTTCACAGCCGCATGCTTGATCTGTCATAGGATTATGACGTTAAACTTGGTTTTAAAAGTTATCTAGATTTTATTATGGAGATTTGTGGCTAAGTGTCAATAATGCATTCGTTACATCATACATTGAATCTATTGATGAAAGTAATTCAGATTGGGCATGTGTAAGATCAAATCCAGTTTTTAGAACATGAATTTTATCTAGATTTCTATTAAGTGAATTTTTAATTTTATAGAAAATATTTCTATTTTGATAATTCAGATATAGATAGCAATCAGATAGTAGGGAGTTTTGAATTAAATAATTTGCTTTTTTTTCAATAATTATTGAATTTTGATTTTTTTCGACCATGTCAGAAAATCCACAAGTGGATTTCAGCATTCTAGATAATAATGATTCAGTAGCTCGTTCAATTCCTGTTTCTGAAATAATTTTATCGGTAAATTGATTTGTATTTTTTTGTTTGAGAGTTCTCATTGATGATAATGCGTTAACAGGATTTGGTAAAATCTGATTTTGATAGAGGATTGAATCAATAAGTAGAATTATTCCAGATTTTATCCAACATGCGACAAATGGATCCTCTTGTTCAAGAGCGTTTTTTGCCTTCGATATTGCCAATTGAGATTCAACAAGAGCGTTTTTTGCAGATGCAGAAAACAATGTGTTTTTCTTTTTTTGAATTTTAGAGATGAGCGTTTTTAGTTCCCATTGTTCGTCGTGTATAATTTGGAGATTTTCATAAGAAAGTAGAGTCTCAGAATTACTTTCAGATATATTTCCATGTGATGTTTTGATAATTTTTGATTCATGTTTAGTTATTACATCTGCTAGATTTTTACCGTCAAATACAACTAAATTGTATATTTGACAATCAGTGTCAAAACTATCTGAATTGTACCCTCCTATTGCAATTGGAGAGTTTGGCGTACCAAGAATTTTCAGAATTTCATCGTGATTCATAATACTTTTGATATTAACGGGTAATTATTTTCATTGCTCAAAACTTTTTTGAGAATATAGTTTAATTTTCAAATTATTTTGGATGTAAAGATTTTAGCGGATTCGTTTAATTATGACAAATTTCGAGTTTAAACAGCTCCTATAGTGTAGTCCGGCCAAGCATATTGCCCTCTCAAGGCAGTGACTCGGGTTCAAATCCCGATGGGAGCACCATTATAATAAAATTTTAACTCCCAGTATGTATTGACAATATTATGGAACTTAGGAAATTAAAATTAAAAGAACAGTATAGAGCAGACGAAGATGATATAATTTCAGATTTTTTAATTCCTTGTCTAAATAATTGTATTGAATATGACAGAGCAGTGGAATTTGTAACATTAAGTGGTTTGACAACACTATCACTAGGATTTCACAACTCAACTCCAAATGCAAGAATGAGGCTAATTTCAGGGCATCAATTTGGAATTAAAGATTTGAATATAATGAAGAAGTTATTTTCAAAAAATGGTAATGGTTGGAAGAATTTTAATCCAGAGTTGATCAGAGATGTGAAACTTGATCATATTAGAAGATTGGCCAATGATGGAAATCTTATGTTAAAGATTGGCATTCCTAGTTCAGAGGATATTGATGGTACATTTTCAGAGAAAATGGGAATTTTCAGAGATGCGAATGGGGATTCAGTTGTTTTTTCAGGTACTGCAAGTGTGATGTTTGCTAAAAAAAGTACAAATTTTGAGACTATTGACGTATTTACATCATGGGATGACAAGACAAGAGTAGAGACAAAGATAAGAGATTTTGAGAGATTGTGGTCAGATGAGACATCATCAGTGAAGGTTTACGATTTTGAATATGCTGAGAGAAACAATTTGTTAAAATATTCTGCAGAATGGGCAGTAAATCCTAATTAAAATTAAAGTCCTTCATCTCGAATTCAGGTTTATTTTCTAAGAAATTCATTTTGTTTATTTTGTAATAAATTATTTCTCCACGTCTTTCAATTACGGCAATGATAGGTTCTTTACCCATTTTTGTTATTTCTTCAATATTTTTGTAGAGTTTCCCAAGTTTTTGTTGAGTGCCTTCATTGAATGCAAAGATAATAAATTTTGCATCTTTTAGTCCATAGTTTCCACGTTCATAAACTCGAAAATCAGAACCAAATCCAAAACCATCTTTTACAACATATCCTTTAGTTCGCAAATCCCTATAAAGTAAAAATCTCGTCAGAATATCATCATTTTTTTGAACATATTGTTGCATTAATTCATCAAAAACAATAGTCTTGTTTACTTTTTTTAATTCAAGTTTATTGTTATACAAAAGATACAGTGCCTCAAATGAGTCTAAAACCAGAGTATCTTTTTCAGATTCTCCAAATCCTCGTTCTGTGAGAATATTCTGCATTTTTGGATTAATGACAATTATTTTTTCATTTATCAATTTTGCTGAGATCTTTGTTTCAAAGTCGAATGACATACCTCATTTAGAAGTATTACAATATAATAATTCTACATAATTGACTGAAAATTATACAAAATCTGGACTTCTCATGCTAATCGTTAAAATAGGGTTGTTAAATTTTCATTGATATGCATGGTGCATGTTATAGAAAAGGAAATGGACAGCCTTATGCCAACACAAGGCATATCAAAGGCAAACCTCAGATCAAAATTGCAAAATTTAACAGCGGAAATAAGAAAAGACAATTCGAATATTGTGTACAATTGAAAATTAATGAGAAAGTCCAAATTAGACATATGGCTCTTGAATCAACTAGACTTGCTGCAAACAAAACCCTAGAAAAAACTACTGGAGAAACAGGATATAATTCACGTCTAAGAGTTTATCCACATGTCAGACTCAGAGAGAATAAGACTATTGCAGCAGCAGGGGCTGATAGACTTTCAGAAGGTATGAGACGTTCTTTTGGAAAAGCAAATAGTCTTGCAGTAAGAGCAAGACAAGGACAAGTCATAATGGAAATGAACGTAGATAAAGAACATCTTGAAGCAGCAAAAAGTGCATTACGAAAAGCTTGTGTCAAGCTACCAGGCACCCCATCAATAAGCTTCTTTGAGAATAAAAAATTAGAAAATTTATCCTAGTTTACTTTTTATGAATTCAAGAAATTCATCAAATTCCATATCGTTAGGACTTCGTTTTAGAATTCTTCGATGTTGGTAATAAAATGAATTAAACAGACGCCCAATCATCATTCCTGAAGAAAACGAGATAGAATCAAAATTTGAGAATTTGTCTATAATTTGATTAGTTTTATTATCTTCATTTTTTATTTCACCTATTTTTTTTTCAAGAATTTTTATGATTTGTTCATCCATGTAGTGTTAACATACTGGATGAATTAAAAAATTGATATTGGATCATTAGGCTTTAATATGCAACTTTTTTTTAAACGTTTGAGCAGTCATAGTATAGTTTGGTTATTATTCTAGCTTGCCAAGTTAGTGACCCGGGTTCAAATCCCGGTGACTGCATGTTAGATTTTATGAGGATTTTCTAGCAATGATAATATCTACCTTGTAGTTTAGTTGAGTTCTTTCATTTATTTTTAGATTCCAATTTATTTTTGATGGTGTTTTTGTAGTTTTGCTAATTTGGAATCCATTTTGATAAAGGATTTCACGAATTTGATTCTCATCAAGAGGATTTTTTACAGAATTTTTTCCTCGTTCATAATCATAAGGATCAGATAAAAAAATAAATCCATTAGATATTTGGTTGGAGATAATTTTCAGTAAAAGAGATGGTTCAACTATCTCCAATATATTTAATGCAATAATCAAATCAAATTTTTTCTTACCTAACGGATGTTGAAGTATATCGGCTAAAAGATATTCACAATTATTTGGAGATTTTTTTTTAGCTTCAAGTAAGGCAGAAAAAGATGTATCAATTCCAAAAACATGAGTGTGCTTCGACGCAATTGTATTCGATATTATTCCGATAGAAGAACCATATTCTATAACAAAATTTTTTGGAGGCATTTTGGTGATGTGTGATTTTATATTTTTATAAAAAGATGAGTTTTTGTTTTGTAGATAAATATCAGTCCAACGCTTTTCGATTTGAAAAGAATCATTTTCAGATTTTTGAATTTTTGACATGATATTTTTAATGAATGTCTTCATAATTTTTGTACAGGATTGTTGAAGAAATAAACCACCTAAAGATGAACGATTTGTAAGAAATTGAGATAAATTTTCTATTAAAATAGGAATTTTGGAGATAATTGGGAATTTTAAATGACAGTGATTACATATGAAGAATCCTTCATTGATTTCATGTGTTTCATCTAAGATTTCTAGAGTTAAATTTCCTTTACATTTAATGCAAAATATGAATTGGGAATTTTTTTTATTCAATAATAGAAAACAAAGGTTGATGAATATCTATTTTGGGTTAAAACGTAACAGAATTGAAATTTTAAGATAGCATTAAATTAGTTTTCATTTTGTTTTTTTTATGGCAGAATTCAAGGAATTTGCGGAAGCACTTTTGGATCAAATTTCAGTTGAAATTAATGAAGAAAAAGAGATTGCGGAATTATCAGAAAAAATTAGTGAAGATTCAGAGTTTCCTAATCAATTCACAGAATTAGAATCATTTTCTAAGGACATATTTACAGATATTTCCAAAAGAATTGAAGAGTTTACAGGATACACAGTAAAACCAGACCTGAGAGTTGAATATCCAGGATTAAAAGAATTCAAATTATTAAAAGGTAGGAAAGTGTTTGCAACTAAACAATCAAGGAGTTTTGTTGATGAATTATTTTCAGCTGTTTCAGATTTAGATATTAATGGCATTGCAGAATTAATTGAAAAAGATTTGGAGAAGTTTTTGGTATATTCTACGTATGCAAAATCTTACATTTCAAAAATTTCAACCACATATGGAGATTATTTAGATTCTTGTGTGTATCTTAACAAGTTTATTCTATCAAATTACCCAAAAATCATTCTGTATAAACAAGGACAGCCGTATGACTCACGTAAAGAGCAAGTTGAATCAGGTTACAGGGGCGCACTCAAGATGACAATGGTTGAAGAGATAGTACATTCTACACAAGATAATTTACAGAATGAAAACAAAAATGCGGCTACAAATGTTAATTCAATTAATGAAGAATTAGCTAAAATAATTCTTAATTTGGGAGATAATGCTGCAAATAACCTATATGATTATTTACAGTTGCAAACAGTTCCAGATGACTTTCCAATTGCCAAAAGAGCAAATTTGTTTTTTATGCTAAATCCAGATAATTTTGTAGTTAATGTGTTAGGACCAGACGTAATGACCTATTCTCATGTTGAAATTGATCCTAAAATTTCAGAAATTGTTCCCGAATTACCTGATATTTACAAGAGATGGTTATTACCAATTCAAACACATCATGCTGCATTTTCTACGATGGAAGGTATGGCAGAATTTGCAGTGCAAAATATTCTACAAGATGATAACGATTTCAAGAATTATTTAACAACATTCATGGGTACTGATTTTTCATCATACAAAGTTAGAAAAAATATGGGAAAAGAATTAACAGAAAAGGTTTATGAAAAATTTGGAAAAGATGCATTTAGATTCTTGATTGATAACCCACCCGGTACCAAAGAAGTAAAAGATCCAGAATTATATTTGAAAAGGGATTTATCATTGGGTTCATTACACAGGTAATGAATGAGAAAGATATTTCACTTATTTCAGAATGGAATTCTTTTGTTAATAATGTAAATTATAATTTAATTGAGAAATGTCTAAAATTAGCACAGATTTTGGAATATCCAGATCTGGACATATCAATGGAAATAGAGAAGATCAAAGAAATAGGAGTGAATTTCAGAAATAGAATTACAGAATCAAAGAATCCCACATATACGATTTCACTACTCAATGAATTTCTATTTGATGTTGAAGAGTTTCAAGGAGACTTGGATGATTACTATAATCCAAAAAATAATTTTCTTAATTATATTTTAGAAAAAAGATCAGGAATACCAATTACACTATGTATAGTATACACAGAGATTGCAAAATATGCAGGATTAGACCTTAAGATAGTAGGCTTTCCAAGCCACGTTATTGTCAAATATGAAGAAGAGATGATTTTAGACCCTTTTAACAGAGGTCGATTGTTAGAATTAGAAGATCTGCAGGAAATTTTGTATCAGAATTATGGAGATTCGGCCGAATTTGATGCTGATTATTTGAATGAGATTTCTAATGAAAAAATAATTATTCGAATGTTAAGAAATTTGAAAAATTCTTACACAGATTCATTTGCATATGAAATGGCAATAACATGTAATCAAATGATTTTACGAATGGTGCCAAATTCACCGGATGAGATTAGGGATTTGGGAATTTTGGAGGAAAAATTACAAAATTATGAAAATGCAATTAAATTTCTTAACAAATATTTGGAGATGGAACCTAATGCAGAAGATGTGGATTTTGTTTTAGAGTTGATAAAAGAAATGAGAGATAAGATTAGTCAATAATTGATGAGACATCATGACCTTTTTTGATCATTTTTACTTCATGTCTTGCTAGTTCATTTCTAAAGGCATTTTTAATTACATCAATTTCATTTCTTAAAGTTGCAATTTCATCTTCAAGTTTCTCGATTCTATCATAGACTGTTCCTTCGCCTTCCTTTGAACTCATATTCTCATATTAGAAAAATTCTTTAAAAAGGTATGGTTGTGCTTGACCTAACTATAAATCAAATTCTTGATTACATGCAGGACATTTAGCTCTTTCTTCACCAACATTACCGATAATGAAAATTCGTCCAATGGTTTGACATAAAGGGCACATGCCAGTTGTGACATTTTTTGGACCTGTTTTGACTATTTTTTGACTTTTTCTACGTCCCATTTTGTTTCTAAATAATATCATGATTTAGTCAATATTAAAGCTGGCGCGGGGAGAGGGATTTGAACCCACGAGTTCTTGCGAACATGAAATTAGCAATCTCACGCCATACCGGGCTAGGCGACCCCCGCTCAAACTGATTGAATTTCGTTGGTTAATTAGTATAACTTGGAAAAATAAGGACAAATACTAGAATTTTAATTTTGATTATATGGGAAAACATTCAAAATCAAAGTCCAATGATGATGAAAAAAATAATGATTCAGAATTAAATCGGGAGAAATTACAATCAAATGATTCTATTGTAATACCCATTTTTGCAATTGGGTTTACAGTAATTTTACTTAGTTTAGTTTCAGTAATTTTTCCTGGATTAATTATATTTATAATTGGCGATCATGAATTTCTGGAACCAAGTGAGATTGGAGCGATGGGGCTACCATTCATCATTACCAATATTATTATTTTTTCATTAATCATATTACATCTTAAACATATTTTACCAGATTCATTTGTAAGATATTGCAAAAGAATTCTTTCATTTGATCTATCAAAAAGGAATTCATTAGTTTTTTTGATAATAATATTAATAATTTATATCGCTACCAGTGCTAATGAGTTATCAATTAATGAATTTCATCAATATGGAGATTTTCAGATAGTTGAAAGAGCCATAGAAATATGGCCAGATCAAGAATCAGAAAATGACTATGTCACAGAACAATTGAGTCGACATGTAAGAATGGCATTATTAGTTACTTCAGAAGAGATTTTTGATAATATCAAAATTTTGCCATATTTTGCAAGTATTCTACTTCTTGCAACAACATATTTCTTAACAGTTAAGTTTTGTAAGAAGAATTTTACTGGATTGATAGCAGTAATTTTAGTTCTACAAAGTTCAACATTCTACACTTATGATACAATTGCAGTTTATGAGAATTTTTGGGTGCTATTTTATGTTTTGTCAATTTATTTAATTCTTCAAAAACCAAGAATATCTTCAGTATTTTATGTACTATCAATTTTTTCAAAAGCAATTACAGTTCTTATGTTGCCTGTTTCAATACTGGTTACATTATTATCAGATATTCCGAAACAAAAAAAAATATTTGTAATAGTTACTCACGTAATTGTATTAATAGTTACTATGATTATTTTCCAGTTTTCAAATAGCATTTATGGAAATGTGATCGATATTAATACATCAGAGTTTGTGACAGGATTTTCAACTTTAGCATTTAATTTAAGATTTGATATTTTTTTGTTATTATTTTTATTACCCGTATCAATGGGATTATTCCTTAAAGCAAGAAATGGTTGCAAAAGTTCTATTTCATTGATGATACTTATGTGTGGTACAATTCTAGTCACGCCCATATTAGAAATGATTACAAATTTTTATTTTGTGTATCCTTACAGATATGTTCCACTGGTGATATTTTTTGCAATATCTGCGTCAAGTCTTTTATCTAAAAAATAGAGATTTAGAAATAAAAAATTTTCCAATATGCGGTCACCATATCTCCAGGTTGAACTGCACATCCATTTGTGGCAGCAAAAAAGTAAGGTATTAGATAACCAGTTTCATTATCTTTGATGATGTGTTTTACGTTAGAAAGAAAACTGTCTCCTTGACCTACCCTCCAAGAATCTTTAATTAAGACATAATTTATCAGATGACTATTTTGTTCAATAGATTTATGATTTGGATGTGTATCTAGATATTCACGAGTTTTAGAAGAATCAAAATAATTAGTCACAGTAGATTCAACAATACAGATTAGATTTTGAGAATTATCTCTAATTTGATATTGTAGTGAGACATCGTATGGAGAATTGGTAGAAGGTATGAATTCATCAGTATATTCATCAGAATAAGACATTAAAGGTACAAAGAGTAACATGGAAGTAATAATTATCGTTACAAGAGAATATTGAATTGATATTAGTTTAATCATCTTCAAATCTAGCATAATTTTTTGTAATATTTTGAAGAGGAGTTCTTTTTCCACCTACAACTTTAAGATCAACTTGGATTTCCCCATTTTCAACAGTTATGATGTTATAGCTATTTTCAAAGAATCCTCTTACACGTTTAGAGGAGGTTGTACCAGCATTTGCGATAAGCAGATTGCTAAAATCCCACATCCAAGGTCTATGTTTATGACCACATAAAACAAGATTTACTTTAGAATCCAAAGTTGCACGTAAAACATCACCTGCATCAACGATTGTGAGTCTATCAGAACCAGTATCAGGAATACCTATCAAATGATGATGCATTGCAAGAATAGTAACTCTATCTTCAAACTTTTTCATAGTTCTTTCAAGCCAGAGTGTTTGCCTATATCCAACTTCACCGTCATCACGATCTGGTCTTGCAGTTCCTAGTGTAACTACTACTACCTCATCACTCAGTTCATTAATTGTTTGAAATGGAAAATATTTTTTGAAATGTAAATATCCAGTGTTTCTATAATCATGATTTCCAGGCATTGCGATGATTTTTTCAGCATTAATTTTTGAGATTAATTCTTTACACCCTTCATATTCTTCTTTTAGACCTTCATTGGTCAAATCGCCAGTAATTATTACTGCATATGGAGATAATTCATTTACTTCATCAATTACTTGTTCAAAAACATCATTACGAAATTGTGATCCAAAATGAACATCAGATAATTGGACAATCTTCACAAGATTATGTTAAGATTATACTGATTTAAGATTTTTCAATTTGAAAAATTGAGTTTTGATTTATTGCCAGTACTTTTCCCTAAACCATTTTTTATTATTTCTAATGCTTCATGAGTCCTTTCAGGCTTTGGTAACTGAATCATGAATATTTTTTCAGGATGATTTACAGAAGTGATAGCAAGTATAGTATTTTTAGCAAGTGATTCAAAGAACTCGAGATTCTCATTTGCATTAATTAGAATTTTTTCATTTATTCCACCGTATGAAAATGTCAATAATATCTCTACAAAGACATGACCCAATCCATCTTGCAAAATATTTAGATTAGTATCTACAGACAAGGGTTTGCCTGCAACCTTATTCAAGATATCATCAAACTTTCGTCCTTCAAATCCAATGCAAGGAACTTTTTTACCTTCAAAATCTTCTACAGACAAATCCTTATGACATTTTTTTAAAAATTCATTTAGTTCGTTATTTGTCAAATCATTTCCTTGATAATTTTGGAATTACGTAATCACCGGCTTTTACCAAGAAAGGCGTGATAAATGCAGTTATTATTGCAATTAACCCAATCAATGGGAACAAAAATGCACTGACAACACCAGCATCTACTCCAACCTTAATTATTACAATTGAGAATTCACCTCTAGGTGCTGCAAGAGTAAATGCTGAACGAAGTGATTTTCCTTTTGGTTGCCTCATCAATACATTTCCAAGCAAATTTCCTCCTAGCTTCATGCCAAGGGCAATTGCAATTAATGCAATTGCAATAAAGATGTAATTTTCTAATTGACTTACATCCATTAGAGCACCTACAGATACAAAGAAGATTGCAACAAACATGTCCTTTATCGGACTGGATAGAATTTTAGAGACCTCTGCAGATTTTGATTCTGCAACAAGTACGCCTGCAAGAAATGCACCAATTGCTACAGATAGTCCTACAATATTTGCCAGTAATGCATAACCAAAACATACACCTAAGACACTGAGTAGTAAAATTTCTCGATTTTCAGCACTTGCAACTTTGTCTATTAATTTTGGAATTGTACGTATTCCCACAGTAAAGGTTCCAACTATCAAAATTGTAGCAACAACTACAACAGCAATTGCACCTTCAATTGACACAGTTCCTGCTAATGCAATTGATTCTAATGATGCAATTAGAATTACAGCAATTACATCTTCAACAATCAATATTCCTAAAACTAGAATAGAAGATTCTTTTTTGATCTTCCCTGTTTCCTCTAAAACTTTTACAATTATTGCAGTACTGCTGATAGATAATGCAGCAGCAAGGAATAATGAATCCATGAATCCTAATCCAAACATAGTGCATGCATAAAATACAGCAATTAGAGTAAGAAATAGACCAAGACTTCCTACACCGATAGCAACTTTACCAATAGAACGTATTTTTGCAAATGGAAATTCAATACCAATTACGAATAAAAGCAAAATTACACCAATTTCAGCAAAAACATTCAGTGCCGCAATATCTGAGAGTATTCCTACAGCTCCACCAGGTTCCACATTTCCACTTTCAGGAAGAAATGAAGTCCAGAGAGGAGATAACGGTCCAATCAGCATCCCAGCAAATAGATATCCAATGATTAGAGGTTGTCTTATCTTAAAGAATGCAAGTGTGACAATTCCTGCAAGAATCATTATCACTGCCAGATCAGTTACAAAGGTGTCATGAGGCATTTGTAGAGGATTGATTTTATCAACTAAACTCCAGATTCCTCCTTCTATGGTGCTTTCTTCATTCCCAGCACCTAACTGAAGGAAAATGTTTTGCATCTATGTATAGTGTAATAGTTAATTTAAAACAATTTTCAGGATACAGCTTTATTTTGATAAATTTTTCACTATAATATCTGGGATGATGATCAGAGTGTCTGATTTATGAAGAAATAATCTCTGGGGTATCTGACCAGAATGGTTATTTTGATAGAACCTTCGTTATATATGGTACGGTACCATACGGTAATACATGATACAATGCGAATATTGCAATAGAGGTTTTATTGAAAGCCAAAATGGATTAGCTGAGAAGACATTTCATCAGTTATTACATGACCCAGAGACTATCAACAAATAGTCTCTACGTTTTTCTTTTTTCATACCTCACTTTTTAAACCAGCAATGTAACTTCAGAATATAATGGCAGATAGAAAGAGAATAATAAAAAAGGAATCCGCCAAAACAAAAAGAGATCCAAGTCCTTCACAAGTATACAACAAAGTGAATGCAGTTTCAGAATCAACAAAAGCATTATCAAAGGAAATTAAAGGAATGGCTAAGATATTCAAAGATAATCAGAAGATTCTGGTATCAATGAGCGATATGATGGAATCAATAAGTTTAGCAATGACGCAAATGCAGAAACAAGCAAAACAAATCAACATAATTGAAGAAGACACACAGAGATTATTCACAGGGTTAAACCAAGTAAAAATTCATGAGAAATTCATCACAAAGCTGAATAAACAAACGGAACAATTAGATAAAAAAATTGTAAAGATAGATGAGAAACAGGATTCAATGCCAAAAACCAACGAGATTATAAAATCAATTTCAGAAAGTAAGGAATCCATACGAAATAATTCAAAAATGATTATGAAAATTGCAAACAGAGTAGATCAAGTAAAAGACAAAATGGATGAGGAACCAAAAGTTGGAAGAAATGTTACATCACAGATTGAAGAACTCAGAGAGGGTATAAGATCAATAACTAGTAGGACAGGAGATATTGGAAAAGATATGTCAAATTTGAAAAATGAGATTGGAGGATTAGTATCCAGTCCAAAGATTTCCTCTTTGATAGGAGATGGAATGAAGACGTTCAAATCAGAGATTGAAGAAAAAATATCGAATATTTCAAATATGATAGATCGTTCAGACCAAATTGTATCTGAATTTCATCAAAAAACAGACAAAGTTATGCATGAATTACAAAGTGTAAAAGGAGTCACAAACAAGGCCTCAGATGACAGTTCTAAAGAAGTTGTGGCAATTCTCAAACTTAACGAATATCAATCAAGTATTAGAATGCAGGCTGAATCAAAATATGGAGATATTAAGGATGTTGAAAAAATGGCAACACAAACAACTGAATTAATTAATTTGTTTGACAGATTATCAATTGAAACAGAAAATAAGATTCCACTTCCATATGAAGTTAGACAATGGGCAGTGGGTAAAATTTTTGATTGTGCAGATAAATGGGAATTACGATTTTCAGAAGTTTTTAGTATATTGATAAATAATTTAGGAAGAGAGTTACTAAAAGAAGCAATTAGAATTCCTCAGGTCAGAGATATTTTTGGAATTCGTGCAGTTGATGAAATCAGGAACGAATTAAATATTTCTTAGACATCCTGTGAGACATCATATTCATTCATTTTTTGCTTCTTTTTATTTAGTACAGCAAATATTCCTAAAATTGCTGCAATCCAAATACAACTGAATATTATATTTGAAAAACTCACATACATGTAAGGTATAGCATCTGCAATGTTTTCTTGTATAAGGATAGCACGACTGTTAATATCTAACATGCCAGTATGATATGCAGCGCTATCAGTAGGGACTGCTGCAATTTTTTCTGCACTTAACAACATTGTATCAAGATCAGATTGAATTCTTACAAAATTTGTAGAATCAGTTGGGAATATCCAAACAGGGTTTCCTGTTGCAGGAAGATTTGCTTTAATTGAATTAATGTCAGCGATGATTGATTGAGGATTTGATGTTGCTACAATTCGATCTAAGAAACCAACCGATTGATCAAGAGGGTATACATCACTTGCATAGCCTGTATATGATGCATAACCACCAATTGCAATTATTGCAAAGATACCAACGAGTGCAAGTTTGTAGAAATTATTAGCCAATTTTTCCTCTTTTGTTATTTTATGCTTTGTAGATTGTGGTCTTTTATATCTTGTATGAGAGAAACTTAGCCATGAAATGTAAAAGAATCCTACAGCCTGTAGTGCAATAATAGGTACGAATATAGGATTATTAGAAAATATTGCGATGAATATTCCAAGAATCCCATACACAGCAAAGAACATTTCCAATAAAGTGGTCTTTGAGAAAGGCAAGTTGTATGCTTTATCTCGCCAATCATCATCATTTGTAACAATTCCATATTTTGGAGTTCGAAGAAATTCATTCTTTTTACCAAATACTCCATCAAACACAGCTACAGTATTATTCACAGACATCCCAATTGAGTAAACAAGAAGATATGGCAATGCCTTTGCATGTCCCTTCCAATTATTTTTGTACATTTTATTAATGACAAGAAGATACGCACCTGGGCCCATAGCAAGATAGGTTGCTAAAGTTAATGCAGGCAAAAAGCTGACAATGTAAAGATTAACTTCAGATGCAAGAAGTATTGGGAGTGTAATAAATTGTATTAGCATAAGTGGAAAAACAATATGTCGTGTAAGTTGAATGAAAGCCTGTAGTTTTGCATCAAAAGCTATTTTTCTTTTAAGTAGGATATCACCAAGCAGTTTAACAGCACATTGTATAGAGCCCTTAGCCCAACGAAACTGTTGTCTTTTTGCCCCATTCATTTGTACTGGGAGCTCTGCATCAACTACTATATCAGGTAAAAATAGACATTTCCAGCCTTTCATCTGTGCTCTATAACTTAGATCTAAATCTTCCACCAGAGTTGCAGTATGCCAACCACCTGCATCATCAATACATTCTTTTCTCCAGATACCTGCAGTTCCATTAAAATTCATGAATAGTTTAGAATTACTTTTTGCTTTTTGTTCTACCAAGAAATGAAAATCTAAATTTAATGCCTGAGCTTGCGTAAGAGCAGAATAATTTTCATTGATATGTCCCCATCTACATTGAACAAGACCAATATTTGATTTTGTAAAGTGAGGTATTGCTTTTTTCAGATACCACGTTGGAGGAATAAAGTCTGCATCAAAGATTGCAACAAATTCACTAGTAGTAGATTTCATTGCATGTTTTAAAGCACCAGCCTTGTATCCATTTCGTGTCCCCCTACGAACATGTTCAATATCAAATCCTAAACTTTGGTATTTTTTTACAGTATTTGACATTGTTTCAACAGTATTATCATCAGAATCATCTAGAACCATGATTCTCATCTTATCTTTAGGATAATCTTGTTGACATACAGCATCAACTAGTCTTGTTGCAACGTACTTTTCATTATAGATTGGTAGCTGAATGGTGATTGTTGGTTCACCGACCTCAATAATTGGATTAATATCTTTCCGGCGACTGGATAAAAATGCCAGATAATAGAAATTACAGGTATACCCAATGATTAGAATTGCACAGAATATGAAAATTTGAAATATAAATTGAGTGAACGGATTTCCTTCCAATGTCTACCACTTTGAAACTTGTATCGGTGCTATATATCTGAAATCAGAAAGATTACTTTTGTTCAAAGATTTTGATGGCTTTTGGAGGACAAACTCCCTCACATGCAAGACAGAAAATACAATCAGGTTCTTTTGACATTAATGGTTTCTTATCAGACGCAGGATTTCCAGAAAATTCTGCAAATTCATAAACACCTACAGGACATGCATCGATACAAGCACCATCTGCAACACAAATATCAAAATCAACTGATACAAATTCGCCCCATACACCCATAATTCCATTTTCAGTTCCAATTCGACCCCATGTTTTAATCTCATGGCCAGTTTCAGCTTCGAACGATGGAGATTGTTTCATTTTAGATTTATACTCAATGTCGATTGGTCCAGGCTTTGCACCATCTGGTATTTCCATATTCGCTTCATCGATTTCTTCAATTGCATCATCTTCAGATGCAGCTTTTGGTTTTGGTTTTGCATTAAGAACAATCATTGCTAGAGGTGTTAATTCTTCTAATCTTTTGATTGATTCTTTTTCAGAAATTTTTTCAAGTTTAATTAATGCAGCACGGAATTTTTCTTCAAGTATGGTATTACGTAAGACAGTATCAGTAACCATCTTTGCAAAATGATCAGCTTTTTTTCTATAATCTTTTAACCAATGTGGATCACCGAATTTATCAATTGGCCAAATTTGATAGATAATATCAACAACTTCGCCAGTTACAATTTCTACTGTGACATTCAGATCAACTTTTTCATAATTTTTATCATATTGATTAGACATATTTTCTTCAGTCCAATTGTATGTAGCAAATATTCTATCTGCATAGATTTCCATTTCAAATGCCTTTTTCAAACCATCATGGATAGATTTTATTTCAAGGGGATCATCTAATTTGAATGGCAAACGATACAATCCCAGTTTAAATCCGTGTAATGGATAAACACCTCTTTTTGCAGTGGGGGATTCCATTGTGTAAACACGATCTTTCAGTAATAGTGACATTTACACTAATTGCGTCTCAATTAGTTAAAAATGTTATCGAGTGACAAGTAAGAATTTCATCGAGTGTTAATTTTCTGTTGGATTTGACTCACACTTTACAACTAAGTCACTGTTTTGTTCATCAATAATTCCACATGTATCGATATCTTCTCCACCATCAATTATATCAAAACCAAGTCCACCAAAAATATAATCTTCACCAGAATGACCTTTGATTATATCATTTCCAGATTGGCCAGAAATATTGTCGTTGCCTTCATTTCCAAAGATTATATCATTGCCTTCACCACCCAAGATACAATCATTGCCTTTATTTCCAGAGATTATATCATCACCACCTTTTGCAAATATTAAATCAGGAAGTGTGGTTCCAATTAACAAATCATCATCTTCAGAACCTACAATTGTATTGTAGTAAGATGGAGAATTACCACAAGCCTGAACAGAGATTACCTGGGACGAGAATGATGAATTTCCAAATTTATCAGTTGCAGTCCATGTGACTATTGTTTCACCTAGTGGGAATACTTCAGGTGCATCGTTAGTAATCATTGGGGAATCATCAATGATATCTTCTCCATATGCTAATCCAACATCAACAAGATTTGTGGTGCTTACTGCGTCAATAACTATGTCTTGAGGAGTATTCAATGATGGTGCGGTTGTATCAATAACTGAGATGGTTTGAGTGGTGGATGCTGAGTTACCAGAGGTGTCAGTTGCAGTCCATGTGACTATTGTTTCACCAAATTCATAGTATTGCGGAGCATTATTTGTAATTTTTACATCACTAATTGGTTCAATTACAAAGATTGAATCTAATGTAATAATATTATTTGATTTAGAAGTTGCATTTACAATGACATCTTCAATCTGTTCAATTACAGGAGCTGTTGTGTCAATAACTGAGATGGTTTGAGTGGTGGATGCTGAGTTACCAGAGGTGTCAGTTGCAGTCCATGTGACTATTGTTTCACCTAGTGGGAATACTTCAGGT
>Ga0206683_10000110_pt1 | contig 56565 bp, 62 predicted proteins | sample M280m12015metaG_FD_155483 | JGI IMG/M metagenome (GOLD analysis project Ga0206683, IMG submission 155483) | Ammonia-oxidizing marine archaeal communities from Monterey Bay, California, United States - M2 80m 12015 | ecosystem: Environmental > Aquatic > Marine > Intertidal zone | place: USA...
AGGACCGGTGATTAGATATTGACCACCGGGCGAGCTGGGAGAACGTGTCAGTTAATTGACCACCGGGCGAGCTGGGAGAACGTGTCAGTTAATTGACCACCGGGCGAAAAAAAACCGGGCACCCGGCCCGGTTCAGTAAAACAAGATAGCGCCAGTTAGACGAGGGCCGCCGGGTCTAATCCAACGTCACCGACAATATGGTGTCTCAAGATAGAACCACGCTGAGCCGTGCGCGCAAACTCGGTTAGCCGCTCGCCGTCCGTTTCAGTCGTTGCAGGTTGCTTGCGGGTTGCTTCCCCATGACGCCGCACGTGGTGGTGCTCGGCGTAGCAGCCGCCCGGTTTATCCGGGTCCGCCGCCGCGCGTTTACTCGCCCCGTGGACTGGGAACGCAATCACGTAATCGCGATCACCGCGCGCACACAGTGGCCGACCGCCACCACAAGCCACCGTGCGCTCGCCGCTGGGTAATACGCCGCCGCCGCACGTGACACGTCGCCCATCGACGCGCATGTAATTGGCCGGGCAGTTCACGACCTTGACCCCGTCGCGATCCCGGTATTGTTTACCGTCCGTAAAATAATTTTCAGGCACCGTGACGACCACCGGGCGCGGCACCCCGTGCAACCGGTTGAGCATATCCGCGCGGAGCGCATGATCGAGATCGATCAAACCGTCGGTGGAATGGTTGATTACGGTTTCGCCCGTTCGCCAGCGATAGCGCAACAGATCAAAATGCGAATATCCAAACGACTGGCCGCCGCGCGGTACCGCCGCGCGCATCGCGCGCAGATAATCGTGATCAATTTCACCGGTGCCCGTACTGTTGGCGGGTTTCAGTGAACAGGTATCAGGACAAGTATCAAAAAGATCGAGCACCCCGGCGCGATAAGTAATATCACACCCGGCGGTTTTACTTGATCTACTGTTAACTACTGTTTTTAGCATTGTTGACCCCTTTATTAATAAACACGCGAACACCTATACACGACGGCCCCCTGGTATGCAACTTTATAGGATACTCGAGCTGCACGAGCTGCACGCGGGCGAAAAAAAACCGGGCACACTGGCCCGGTTCAAAGGTCTCTAATTGACGGTTATTTAGGCTGCTTGCGCGCTCGCGATTGAGGACCATTGCGAAGCCGGGAGATTTAGCAACCGCCCGCCGCGCCGTTCCCATTCGCCGACGTCGTCAGCATCGATTTTATTAGCGCGTAACGCGGCATCATTGCCAACGGCCGTCACGGCATTGACTAACGTCGCACGGCTCACGGGCTCGCCCGCGTAACCCGGTTGCGACATTGTCGAGAACAAGCCATCCAACACGGACGCCGTTTCTTTTTTAGTCAATTGGAGCACGCGTCCGACCTGATCAACCGCCGCCTGAGCGGTCGTTCCAGCGCTCAACGTATCGCCCGCCGCCGAGCGGAACGTCTCCAGCACGTCATCGAAGGATTCGCGACTAGAATAATTAGCCGCAACATCGCGCAGTTTTAGCGACAACGCCGCGTTATCGGCGTCCTTAGCGGTCTGAGTGAGAACCGACCACACGTCACTTTCGGATTGCGACGAGGTCAAATGCGCGCTCCGCTGCTTTTTAGCGGTTTGCATACCGTTAAGACAGATCAGCGTCCACGCTAACATTGCGAGTGCGGCACTGCCGTGCCCCGTTTCTGAATTGCAAATGCTTAATCCCAAAGCCATTAGGTCTCCGACCGACGCGCCGGAGCCAGTGATCGCGGCAGACTTCAACCGCAAAGTCATTCGCTTTTCAGTAACCGACGCATTGACAATTTCCCAGCGGGCGTCCGACTCGGCCAACACGGGAACGACCGCATTGAGCATATCGAAGTTATCGAAACGCTTGAATTTATCCGATAGGAAGGCGCGAAGCACATGTGGGCCGCTCGAATGCTCGGCGGTTCGCAACATGACCTGCTTCGGCTCAGTGGTGAAAATGCGATTTAACGCGAGATCAAGCACATCCGAGTAGCTTTCCTGCAACCTGCGCCCGGTCCTGCTATCAATGTCGGCTTTTGCGAGGACTTGGCCGAACGCAACGTCGTTACACACGCTCGACACCGTAGCCATGCCCGGCTGCTCCGAATGAACAAACGTTTCGCCATCGATCGTGCGAAAATTCAGGCCGGAGGTGTCCGCGACAAAATCCGCCTTGCGAGCTTCCTGATCCTTTAAATTTACTAGTAGTGACTGAAGGTCACCGTGTTGGTTTTCCATTCTGATTCCCCTTTAAGTTAAAATTTCCAATCGTGGAATATCAGATTGTATAGGATACTTATGGCAAAAAAAAGGGCCGCGTTAGCAGCCCTTAAATTGGTCCCATGGTTTTCGGATCAGTTAATCGTCATACAGCTTGCGCCCGTTTGGATCACAATGTCGGCAATGCGTCACGCCTTCCGCCTCCCCCTTAGCATTAATAATCTCGGTTTGCGTTAGCCAGCGCGCGATCGTTTCCTCCCCGTCGTAGCCCTCGCCGCAGCAGTCACACTCTTTAGTGTCTTCGCTCATGTCTTCACTCATGTTTTTGCTCCTTTTCCCGCTCGCGCTTTTCGCGCTGGATCCGGTCCCAGTCGGTTTCACTTTCGCAGAGTTTAACGACCCATTCGATTAGCTTAAAAATAACCATTTCTCAGGCGGGCACAAAATTGTAGTAACGCCGGGGCGAATGGTCAAAATCCAAACTGCCCCGTTGATTATCCGACCGCCGCCGGACGACGCAGATCCCAGCGCCGAACCCCTCGACGTCATAGTCTTCCTGCAATTCGGCGGTTGTCCATGTCTTACGCGGTTGCGATGCGCGCTCCAGTAGTTCGGTGAGTTGAAAGTCATACAACCATTTTGGTCCCAAACGATTTCGTAATTGTTGCAAGTACGCCCACTCGCCTCGATAAGTGGCGGAGCCCGAGCGCATCCAATCCGATTGTAAGCTAGTTTTCCAGTCATCGCCGTGTTGTTCGGCGTACGCTTTTACAGCGTTTAATTGATCGACGGTAAGTTTCATTTGGTGTCCCCTAGCAAGTTTTCAAACGCCCGAACGGTTCGCTTTTCGCCATCGACAAAAAAACGGCCTTTGTAATAGTAATTTTTAGCGGACAATTTAACATCCGATTCATACGCATAGTCGATTCCGGCGTTAGTGAATGCGACGCGCCACGTGTTCCTACTCTCCGTGTCTCGGCGATTAGCCGCATTACCAAACGGCGTCCAGAAATAGCTCTTCTTATGCTTTCCGTGCTGTAAAAGCGCTTTGCGGACTTTGGATTCTTGTGACTCAGACAATTTCATTCGGTTTCCCCTGAAGGTTTAGTTTTACACCCCTTCAGCATACCTAATAGTATGGGACTTTACCAGACTAAAAACGTCCGCCCACGGCACCGGGTTGCGCCAATGGCCCGCCGGTTCCGCCCCCGCCAGCCCGTCGGTCGCCAACGCAATTGCGTCCGCTCCGCGATACAACAGAACGGAATGCGCTCGATCTTTAAACGGCTGCTTTTTAATTAGAACCCACGCCGAAGCGTGAGCATGGCGGGTCAGGAAGGAAACTTGATGCGGGGATAAACGAACGGCGTTCGCCGTGCAAACTTTTAATTCAATAAGATGAAACTGGCCGTCCGAATCACAGAGAAGGGTGTCCGGCACACCGGGCACCGCCCACGTCTCGATCCGAGTGACGATCCAACTCTCAGGAAGATTCGCTCGAACCTGCTTCCAGAAGTTCGACTCCCGGTTTTTCGCCGTCGCTACTTTCATCGTTCGAATGGATTGTGCGTGGAGCAAAACTTTCGCGGATTTTGATCAATTCCCGCTCAACGTCGGAACGGGACATCTGGTCAATACTGCCGTGTCTGATTTCCGATTTCGAAACGTGCAAGCCCGCCGTCGATCCGCGAATTTTCTCGGCGGCCACGGCAGCCGAAAACGCACCCCCGGCCAGACTTTCCTCACGCAACCGCCAGAGATCGGCAAGATGCTGGTCTTCGTCAATGCCGTATTTAACTTTCATTTCCTCTCGCACTTCGAGGATACGCTTGACGACGTGGGGGTACATCGCCGGGTTGGTCAGTTCAGAAGCCCGGACGGACGCGCCTCGCGCGCTATAGCCCGCTTTTTCCGCCGCTTCGCGAAGCGTGATGCGCCCCGTGTTTTCGACCAGCTCGCGAACGAATTTTTCCTGCTTCTTCGTCAACGGGCGATTTTCAGGCAAAAACGCCGGAGGCGACACTTTTCGTGGCGGGCGCGGTTTGTGCCGTTCCGGATCGGGTACAACGAGGTATCTGCTTTGGTTGACTCCCATGCCTGAATTTTGCCACACGTGGTTAAAATTGGAAACTCTATATATAGGGTCTGAACAAAAAAAATAAAAAACTCACTCAAAACGCATTAAAGGTATTTTCTCGATTAAGGTTAGGTAACATTTCTGACTAAACAAGTAACACCTTGTTTAACTATAATTTGTTACCACTAAGTTATTGATCCATATACATAAAACACCTAAAGTAACACAAGTAACGGTAGTAACGGCATATTTTTAGAAAAATAAAAAAACTCACTCAGAACGTATATATAGTAATTCCTGTTCCTTGAGCCGTGGCCCGAAAACCCCAACCCCTAAAAACTTGTTTTAAATCAGCGACTTACGAGCCGTTTCCCCTGAAGCCCTATCTATGCGATAATATAGGAGCGGCTATCTCGGCTGCAATGTGTTCTTTAAAAAGGGAGAAATGCTTATGCCTTATAAGGCAAAGGGCCGTGCTGTGCCCAAAACAGCACAACGAGCTTGGTTCGACGTTGATCGAAAAGGTCTGTCTCAGTTGATGGCCGACAGGCCCCGGTCGTTCCTGCTGTCCGAGCTGATCCAAAACGCTTGGGATCAAAACGTGACCAAAGTAACCGTTGAAATCGAGAAGCTCCGTCGCGGCCTCGCGGTCGTACGTGTAGTGGACGACGACCCCGACGGTTGGTCTGACTTGACCCATGCTTACACCCTCTATGCGCCGTCGGCTAAGAAGGCCGATCCAACGCGACGAGGGCGGTTCAACATTGGCGAGAAGCTCGTCCTGTCCGTGTGCCGTGAGGCGCGGATCGTAACGGTGACCGGCGGTGTCGCATTTGACGCGAAGGGTCGTCACAACCTTCGCAGCCGACGGGAGTCGGGCAGTCTGTTCGAGGCGACGTTACCGTTGACCGACGTGGACATTCGGGCGTTCGAAATATTTTTCGATAGCCTGATCTGTCCACCCGGAATCGCGACGACGCTCAAGGTGCAGGATCGGATCGTGACAATAGACGCACGTTCCCCGGTCAGCACGCTGGAACTGACGCTGCCGACAGTCATTGCCGACGCCGAAGGCAACCTGAAGCGAAGCCGCCGTACCACGACGGTCGAGCTTTACGAGCCGACGGTGGATGAGATGCCCAGCATTTACGAGTTGGGGATCCCAGTGGTTGAGATTGAAGGGCGCTGGCACTTGAACGTGCAGCAAAAGGTGCCGCTTAACTCTGATCGCGACAACGTGACGCCCGCCTATCTGGCGGAACTCAGGGTCGCGGTTCTGAACGCGGCGGCGCACTTGCTAGACACCGAGGACTTTTCTGACGCGTGGGTGACAGAAGCTTCATCGGACGTTCGCTGCACGAACGAGGTGACGGAGCGCGTGATGACGGCGAGGTTCGGGGACAAGCGGGTCGCTTACGATCCGTCGAATCCCGAAGCGAACCGTGTCGCGGCGGCCCACGGCTACACGGTTATCACCGGGGGCACTCTGACCGGCGGCCAATGGGGGAACGCCAAGGCGGCGTCTGCCATAACGGCTGCGGGGCAGAAGTTCCCGACGAGCTACGACGCGTATTCGAACGATCCGAATGCGCCCGAAGCGGAAACCGTGGATCCGGCCAATTGGACGGACGACCAACGCGACACGGTAGCGTTTTCTCAGCGGCTGCACGAGCTACTGCTAGGCTGCTCAACTGAGGTCGTTCTCGTCAAAACCGACAACGCTTTCGCGGCGGCGTACTCAAAGCGGAGTCTGCACCTGAACGTTGACGCGCTGGGACGACAATGGTTCCGGCGTGAAAACAGAAAAGTTCAGGTGGAGCTACTGCTCCATGAGTTCGCGCACTTCCATGAAAGCGACCACTTGTCCGAGAATTTTGCGGACACCGTGGGAAGTTTGGGAGCCAAGCTGGCAGCGCACTTGGGTTTGGACAACCTCTAGTGCCTTTAAGCCCGGCCCTTCACGGGGCCGGGTTTTTTATTGCCACGTTTTTAATGGGTGCTGAGAGAAGGTACAAAAAGCGTGCTCGTCGGCATGGCCTGAAGGCCGATTACACGCCGTGAAATAGTCTGTGTCCCTTTTGACCGGCGCTGGGACAGGAGAAGGTTGCCCACACGGAATGATTTCTTCTTCCTTGCCCAAGGACTCCGGGTTGCAAAACTCGCAACCCCACGCCTCCGGCGGGTCTAGTGTTCGTTCACTCATTGCGTTCTTTTATCGAAAGCTCAATCTCGATTCGCTTTTCGATAAAATGTTGGGCCTTACGCAGGTCTTCGATCGTGTTGTTTTTAAGTCGGCATCGCGCTAAATATTTGATGGCGCTGCCAACAAAATAATCGCATTCCCACGCGGAGATAACATCCCACGGCTCCGGTTGTAACGCCTTATAATGCTGGCCGCCGACTTGTCGTTGATTCGCACTCACTGCGCTGCTCCGGCGCACTCGGCGCAAATGTCCACTGTGATGTAAAAAGGCTCCCACGTATGGACCGTCCCGTCGTACGACGCCATTCCCGCGCGCCCTACGCGCTTCGATCGTTGGCCGTATTGGTCACCCTTGTTGATTTCCGCCTCACAGTCTTTGCAGATGCGGGGCTTCCTTGAGCGTTTGGTCTTGTACGTTACCACGGTAAATCATCCACTTCGAAGATCCGTGATTCGCGGTCTTCGACCCGGAGGTTGCGAGCAATGTGTTCAGCTTCCTGTCGCGTATAGGTCGATTCGCTACGCAGCTCCAAGCTCGCGACACTACGATAAACGACGATAAAGCGCTGTGGCTCTTGGGACTTTTCCAGCTCGTGGGCGTTCTCGATTTCATACACGTCTTGCATACTTTCCACCACTTTGACGGCGCGAAGCCACGTCTCTCTGTCATAATTGTTTTTGGTCATTTACGACTCCTTTCCTTTGAGTTTGTCAGTATATTATTTTAGCGGACAGTATGGGACCGGTCAACGAAAAAAAACCGGGCGCACTAGGTACGCCCGGTCGGTCGAGGGCTCCGGCGTCGAGGGGACAAATCAGCCGGAGCTATTGGGATGCGCGTGGTGTGTTCCGCCGACGCGCGCGGCGAGGACTTTAGTGAAGTGACCCGTCGTCTTTCAAAAACGGTTCCAAAATATCCGCATATTCGTCATCCGGTGTGTCTTCCTGCGTGTGGAGAGCGACAGCGATACTGAGGGCCGATCCAATGAGGCCCATCGCTTGCGTTTGGTCTGAAGACCCGCGCAGCAGTGCCTGTAGCATGACAGTCAACGCGCCGCTCATCGCTGAATCAAACCCCAACTCGTTCTCGCCAAATTTTTCGATGAGATTTTTTGTGAGTGATGCGGCTTTTTCAAAAGCATGGATTCTGTTTTGGGCTTCAGCAACAGACATGCTCATCCTTGCTGGATCCGGCTCCACGCCCGTTCCAATGCCATTGCGTCGTCCTCGGAGAGGCGTTCTGAAAACTCAGTCAAAGCCGCTTCGATGATTTGAACAGCGGCGGCCCATTCGAGGGTTTCCGCGTAGACAGGATGTACTTCATCCGCCGGGGGAAGAGAAAAGTTTACAACGTTTGACATAGTTTTTGTTCCCGTTTACCGTAGGCGTCAGCTTATCGTAGATAGTCTTATACATCAACCGGAGAAAAGCAAAAATGGAGTATATCATGCGAGATCAGCGGAAACCGAACGAGCGCTATCGACGGCGACAAGCCTTCGAAAAGACGTACATGTGGATCGCATCGGTCGCGGTGTTGTCCGTAACGCTTTATGGCATATTCCATTAGGCGTTCTCTGCGTTGCGCCGAGCGTCGATTTCTTCTTTCAAAAACTTCTGATCTTTTTTAGATAGGTTTTCCCGTTTCCACGCTTCCCACGTGAGTCGCAACTGGCCCGAAATTGATCGAGCTTCAATGCGAGCGACAGCGGAAATTTCCTCATACATGGGTCTAGTGACAAGCACCGACTTCCATTTCGTCGTGTCCATTTTTGCGTTCTCCGATTGGTGTAGTGGGATCATGGGATTTTATCGGATTCTCCAATAAAATCAAGAGGCTTCGCCCCAGCTCTGTCCTATTTCAATATCACAACGGTTGGGGATCTCTAAGGGCACCGCGTTCACCATAATTTCCGCATATTTTTCCGCCTGTTCCCGGTTTTCAACTGAAAAGCACAGCTCGTCGTGGATTTGAACGAGTGGCACCACACCGGTCTGGAACAAATCGATCATGCTCTGTTTGCACATGTCCGCAGCGCTCGCTTGGATCAATCGATTTAAACTTTTATACGTATATGCGCGCACCAGTCGGGTCGTTCCGCCGTACTCAGCGATGGCCTCGTCTCTTGGGAGCGCTTTGTGCATCTCAAACGAGTCGGGTTCCCACAGGTCGAAGCGGCACTTCCGGCCTCGGAGGCTGCGTATCGAGCCGCTGGAGCGCGGATCGTTCAATCGACTGCTTACCCCTCGCATCAGTTGGCGAACGAACGGTACGCGCTCGTGGTAGCGGTCGGTGAGGGTCTTGGCTTCGGCTTTGTCGATGTCGAGTTGTTCCGCGAGCTTGTTGACGCCCATGCCGTACATCATGGCGAGGTTAATCATTTTTGCTTGCTTGCGGGGGATTTCAGCCATTTCGGCGACGAGGCTGTGGAAGTCCATTTTCGGATCGTTCGTATAGCCGTCTAGAAATTCGGACAAGCCCTTCAATTCCGTATTTTTTGAATCCCCGTAGGCCTTGGCGTAGTGCACCAAGATCCGTGGTTCTTGCTGGGAATAGTCTATCGCCGCCCACTGTTGCCCCTCTTCCGGTAGGAACAGACTTCGGATCATCGGTCCGAGTGTCGGGTTCCGTGCAGGCAACTGCTGAATGTTCGGGTTCTGATAACTCAGGCGACCGGACACGGTGCCGCCGGAATCGCTGCGGTTTTGATTGATGTGCGCGTGAATGCGCCCGTCCTTTCCAACATACTTCAGGACGTTGCCGACAAAGGCCGAATGCGTTTTGTTCAGTTCCCTCGCTTGCATGATAAGGGCGGGTAATTCGTGAGAGTGTTCAGACAGGAACCCGCGCGTGAAGGACGGTGCCCCCTGTTCGGTTTTTGGGTATGACAGGCCCACCTTTTCAAAAGCCGCAGCGACCGATTGAGCGGCCCAGATTTCGATATCTTTCCCGGCCAGTTTTTTTATCTTTCGGAGCGTGGCTTTTTCCTGTTTGATGAGTTCCTGTTTGGTCCGTTCGGCGCGGTCAAGATCGACGCGAATACCTTTCCATGTCATTTCGATCAGGCACGGCAGCAACGCCATTTCCAGTTCCCAGATGGTGGTCAGATCTTGCTTCATCAGTTCCAATTTGAAACAGTGCCACAGTTCCAGCGTTAAACGGGCATCGGCTTCGCCGTAGGGGCCAACGTACATGGCGGGAAGCAGATACAGTTCGGCTTTTGGATCTACGCCAAACTCTTGCGCGGCTTCGGTGAGCAGGCGTTCGCTTTTTGTTTGGGACAGGTAGTCATAGGCCAGTGCGTTCAGCGAATAGGAGAAGCGGTTTTCATCGAGCAAGCTGGCGGTGATCATGGTGTCGATGAGCTTACCCTTGACGGTAAAGCCCTCGTGTTTCAGAAAACCCACATCGTATGCGGCGTTGTGAAAAATTTTGTCGGCAGGGCATTCGCAGATTTTTTTAATCCAGCGGTGCACGATGCGTTCATCCAGATTGCCGCCGCCCATGTGTCGGATCGGCACGTAGCCATTCCACGAAGCGGTGGCAATGGCGTAGCCGACGACTTCGCCGTTGCCCGTAGGCCAGCCGGGGCCGTGGGATTTTAAATTGGGGTCTTTTGTTTCCAAGTCGATGGCGATTTCAGTTGCGGACGTGAGGTCTGGAAGCTCACTGGGAGGCACCCATTCGCTTTTCGGTGGAAACATTGCCATCTGAAGTTTAGTGACAGATTTCATTCTTCACCTGCGGTATTCGCGCGGGAGCGTTGCTTGATAAATAGGAGTAAGGCTTCCGGCTCATAGCAAACGCGGCGGCCTAGCTTAACAAATCTAGGTCCTCCTCCGAGCCAGCGCCACTTCGTCAATGCCGATTTGCTCACGCCCAGAAATTCGGCGGCGGCCCGTGTGTCTAGCAGTGCGTCTTCGGGGGCTAATGTTTTTATGGCGGCCCGTTTGGCGACGGGTTGTGTCGTTTCGTACTCGACGCGATCGTCCCCCATTTCGAGTACAACATCGACCAACAATCCTTGCCACTTTTCGAGAATGTTGATGTACCCCGCCATGTTCTGCGCGGCGACGGACTCCTCCAGAGCTTGCACCTCATCTAAACCACGTACGGCCATTTGAAACTCTTCCCTCTCGTTATCTAAAATTCTGGACAACCGGGATTCAAATTCCGTCAAGTCGAGGCTCAAGTCCTTCAACACTTTTTTTCTGATTTCGTTCATATTAGGTAGCTCAAATTTAGGTTTTCTGGTTCCACAATATATAAGTTTTGTCTTGCGCGTGTTACTCCCACGTAAAAAACGCGGTGCGTGTCATTGTCGAAATCCAACGCGGCTGCGGGCGCTAGATCGGAAAACAAAACGACGTTATCCGCTTCGCCGCCTTTCGCTTGATGAATGGTGGATAATCGAATACGCGGTTCGGCGTTGAACTTTTCTCCGCGCCGTAACAAGGCGACGATGTACGCACGATCGGCATCCGGCAGGCGGTCCATGGCTTCGTGCCAGATCTGGTCCGCACTAGCCACCAATCCGTGTTGTTTCTGAAGTTTTTCCAGTGTGAACATCGTGGTGTCGTCTTCGAGAATTTTTTTGTGCCCACGGTTGACTCGTACGCCATTTCCGGACATGTATGCATAAATGCACTGAGCCGTGTGCAGTGAGACTTCGTTCCCTTTCCGCAAAGTTTCCCACCCATTGACAGCTTCGGATAATTTTTCAGAAATCGATCGCTGGCGGGGACGTTCGAAAAGGTAGCCCATGGAGCGCAATGTGGTGTCCAGCGGGTCCAGCATGTAATTCGCTTGGGTAAGAATGAGCCATGAGCCGTGGGACAGGTCTGCTTCGGACAGGTCATAGATCCGTTCGACGGTGCCCTTTTCCTGCCGGGGCAGGTATCGCTTGGGGTACCGGTCTGTGATCCGCGACACAATTTTATCGGCAACGGTATGGACACTTTGTGGGATCCGATAGGATTGCTCCAAGGTTTCGGTGCCGCCGGGGAGGTGGATGAATTGATTGATGTCTGCTCCCGCCCAACGGTAGATGGCTTGGTCGTCGTCGCCCGCGCAATACATTTTTTCGCTGTGCTTATCCAGACCGTGGGCAATGTCCCATTGCAGTGGACTCAGGTCTTGTGCTTCATCGAGAAAGCAGACTTTGAACCGTGGGCAGTGGTCCGCCATATTTTCCGCAAACATCACGAGCGTATCTGTGTAGTCCAGCAGACCGTTCGCTTTTTTATACTTGTGGTAGGCGCGGGCCACGTACGACACTTCTTCCCACACGTTATCCAAATGGGATTGGTCGTATTGCGCCCGAACGGAGACTTTCCGCAACCTCGCTAAATTTATGAGGCTTAGAATGGGGTGGTCCGAGGAAGAAAGTGTTGTTCCATCGCCCACAAAGGGTTCTTTTTTGGACCGTACCAACTCGATCCCAAGGTGCTTTGAAAGCTCATGGAAATGTGAGATTTCCATTTGTTGATCTTTGCGAAGCCCGAGGAGCCTGTAGGACAAACTGTGTAATGTGCGAAAGTAGACGAGGTCCTGTTCCGCATCCAAGTTAAATCGCTTCGCGGCGCGGTCCCGCGCTTCCGTGGCGGCTTTTTTCGTGAACGAGAGGAATGCGATCTGGTTAGGAGGCACTTCATCGGCCAGAGCTTGATCCACCAGATTCAACAGCGTCGTCGTTTTGCCCGTACCGGGGGGTCCGAAGATCCGAAACATCAGAAAGGGGAGTCCTTATTTTCCCCGAAATCTGGGGCAGGCACTTCAACAGCATGCTGTTCGTGCGCCGGAATAGACCAGACGCGGATAGGTTTCCCGCTCACTTTGAGGAGAATCGATTTCCCGTTGATGTCCCGCAGACGCTGGGCCATCTTGTGCGGTTTGAAATCAAAGAACCGGTTCTTTCGCAGGAAGGCATCAAAATCTTTGAGTCGGAAATATGTGACACCGTCTTCTTCATCGGTGTAAGGGCGTCTTAAAAGGATTTCCTCCCGTTCACTGGCGCGCTGCTTGCTCGTGCACCACTCTTCGAGGAAATCATAAAACTGTCCCGCGATGCTGGCGTCCTGACTCACTTCCCGTACGTTTCCCTCGGTTTGCGTCATGTCCATCAACAAGTGGTTCAGGCGTCCTTCCCACACTTCTTTGGTTTGAGTTCGCGGCATGAAATTCAATTGTTCGACGCAGGATCTCTGGAAGGCGGGCTGGTTCATTAGACCTTCCGTGTCCATTTCCAAGGGCTGTCCGTTCACGTCCACAAACCAGACGGGAGGCTGGCTGTTATATTTTCGAAGGTTGGCGATAAGTGTTCCGGTGGCCGTGGCGTCTACGCCGTGCTTTCGTGTCCGGCATAAATCAGCATTGCAAAAGGCGTTTATGGGGCTGTCTTTACATTTGTACGTGTAGTCTTTTTTCTGCAACTGCTTGGCGACAACATTGACTTCCGAGAGGGGCAACGGAGGAACAAGGTAGTTGGCGTTGTAATTCAAAATCTCCGTTTCCCATGCGTCTGGGAAGGCTTTTCGCAAAAAAACGCCGATATTGAACAGGCCGTTATTTCGGGATCCCTCGGAAATTTTTTGAGAACACAGATGCTGTAGACAGGGAGGGCCGTCGGGAACGGGCGTACCGTCCGTGGCTTCAATGGTCAGGGCCAGCAACTGCTCTGGAGTTTGAACATGCTTTTCGTGAAGCTCAAAAAACTCGGAAAGTGTGGCAGCGGAGCCGTCATCATGGATAGCGTAGCGCAACCCATCGGAGGCATCATAGTACGGAATGTTCAGAAAATTCCCTACATCCCCCCGGTCCAGATTGAGTTGGATCTGTTTAGGAAACACCTCACACGTGCCGTAGCCCAGCCCTGCGCTCAAACTCTGCAACACCTCTTGCATCTCTTTTGCGGCAATCCACTCCGTGCAGAACAAAAAGCAATGTGCGCCTCCGGATTTGCTTCGACAAACGACAAGCGGCAATTTTGCTTTGCGGATTTTTTCCACCAGCACTTTGTGGTCCAGCGGATACTCATCAATATCGAGACAACCCCAGCGGCATTCGTTCGTTTCGTTGATGGGAATGATCCCAATCGAAACCCCTTCCCCGCTCAAGTGGTTTTCCCACAGAGCCGTGGTTCGTGGTTCGCGAACTAGGCTGGCTTTTCCTAGATTTTTTCCGTTCGCGTTTTTTCGTTTGACATTGTAGGTTCCGTACGCCTGTCTCAGGCCGTCGAAAATACCTGCAAATTTTCCTGCATCTGACATGAAACCCCCCTGATCGAGACGGCGCATAACGCGCCGTCATAATTTTTTGTTTTATTTCCGATCAGAAAGGCACATCTTCATCTATTTCGGTACCCCCCTCTTCCTGCTGATGCTTAACCGTGACGGATCCGCTTGCGATGCTGTGAGCAAATTGACGGGCTTCCTGATAGTGGTCCGCGTTGTCCACAGGGCCTTCCAAGGTCACGTCCCAGTTGAACCATTCGCCCTCATCATTGCCGTCTTCAATGACCTGCAAGGTGTAAACGTAGGCAAAACGAGGCGGGCTAAAAATCTTCCCCGCGTCGTTAGTCATCACCCGCGAGGCAATCATGCTGTTCCATTTTCGCGACTTTTTTAAGGCCGTGCTTTTCATCGCGAGCAACGCAACAGTGGAACTCTCGTTGTCGTCTAAAACCAACAAATAGTGGTGATGCGTGTCCTCAAGGTAGGACCCGCTGTCGGTGTAATCCTTGTTGTCTTCAGGACTTCTGGTGGTTTCCGGGCGTTTTTCGTCCGGCGTGTAGATAGCGACGGGGGCGTTGTTGCCATCGCCGCGCGGCGTCCACTCAATGAACCGACGTTGGTAGGCCGACGGAATCACTCGTAATTTTCTGTCGGAGTAAATCTCGTTGGTCACGGTGTTCCAGACATCCCCCGGCGAGGCATTTATCCCCAGCGCCTTCAACTGCTTGATGCTTTTTTGGCTGCTGGCTTGCAGGAGTTTCAGGAAGGGCAGCGCGAGGTCTTCCTGCCGCACCTCTTCATTTCCCACCCCCGCGTCCGCTTCGAGCAATGTCGTATCCAGCCCAGTAGTTAACGCTTTATTCTCTTTATTTTTGGTCATTTTCGTCGCCATTATTTGCTTCCTCTTTTGATTGTTGCTCGCTGCCCGACAAAAACGCCGAACAGCTCCATCGGAATTTCTTCACCCTGCTCCACACGCTCCTTCACAAAGGCTTTGAGCGTTGAGGGGTGAACCTCTGTTTTTTGAGCAGGAGAAAATCCCTGCCCTTCAATGATGTCTACGAACTCACGCGCCTTGCTGTCTTCGTCTCGTCCGAAGTTCACGCTTACCGTGTTTTTGATCAGATCATCGAATTCGTGCTCGCGAAGCCAATTGAAGGCGGCTTCTTTGTTGTCCACTTTTATGTGGGCACCGTAGGTTTGTTTCACAGAAATTTTAGAACCATCTTCCAATTCGAATGCGGACAGGCCCATCTCAGTGAGCATGGCCGGAAGATCTTCATCGGTTAGTTTGAGCAGGCTTTTTTTCTTTTGCTTGAGCAAGAACTCCAATTGCTCAATGTCTTCTTCTGTTTCAATAATGCGGTTGGCAACTTCAGCAACCGTTTTGAGATTGGTGTCATCGACGTTGTTTAATTTGGAAGAGACGGAATCAGCTTCCATATCGAAGGTTAAATCGCTCATAGATTCTCCTGTTTCTTGGTTCGTGTTTCGTGTTTGAAAGGGTGATTGGCCCTTTACGCGGCCTAGAATGTCTTATATCATTGCACAAGTCAAGGGGAAAACTATGCTCGCATCGACACGCACTTATGATTTCAAAACGAAGCCCTATGAGCATCAGGCGGTCGCTCTGAAAACCTCGTGCTTTTCAGAATATTACGCTCTGTATATGGAAATGGGCACGGGAAAAAGCAAAGTTATTGTGGACACGATGGCGTCGCTGTTTGAAGCAGGACACATTGACACGGTTCTCATTCTGGCTCCGAAGGGCGTTTACGACAACTGGGTCAGAGCTGAGATCCCCCGGCACCTGCCCGACCGCGTCCATCACAATTTGGTCCGGTGGCAAAACAACCTCACAAAAAAATTTATTGCTGAGATGCAAGGCATTCTCTATCCAGCCACGCGTGAAGCAGAAACGCTGCACACTTTGGTGATGAACATCGAAGCCATGAGTACGAAAAAGGGCGCAAGCACGGTTCTCAAATACCTCAAGAACAATCCCAAAAATTTATTGGTCGTAGACGAAAGCACGGCCATAAAAAATCATAAAGCGCTGCGGACAAAAAACATTATCAAGGCGGCTCAGTTTGCGAAGTACCGGCGAATTCTGACCGGTTCGCCCATCACAAAATCCCCTATGGACCTGTACAGTCAATGTACGTTTTTAAGCCCCAAGGCTTTAGGCTTCAAAAGTTTTTATGCGTTTCGAAATCGTTATGCGCGAATGCAGCAACGTCATATTGGTCCCCGCAGCATTCAGGAAATTGTGGGTTACCAACGGCTCGATGAACTGAATGAAAAGCTTAATCGGTTCTCGCTGAGAACACTGAAAAAAGATTGTTTAGATCTGCCCGAAAAAATTTACATGCGCCGAGACGTTCCTTTAACCGCAGAGCAAGAACGCCTCTATCGACAGATGAAAAAGTTGGCGCTCGCGCAGTTCGATCAAGGAGAACTGGCAACCACTTCTTCTGTTTTGACACAAATCATGAGACTTCAACAAATCACCTGTGGGTTTTTAAAACCAGACAACGGTGAAATAGAAGAGATCAAAAACAACCGCCTCGACGAACTCATGGCGGTTGTCGAAGAGCTTCAGGGAAAGGCAATCATATGGGCTTCGTGGACGCACGATATAGTCCGGATTGACAAAGCCCTGCGCCGTCGCTTTGGAGACGAAGCGGCGGCCTCTTATTTCGGCGAAACCGAACAGAAGCATCGACAGGAAATAGTCGAAAAGTTTCAGGACCCCGATTCAGAATTGCGGTTTTTTGTCGGCCAGCCGAGAACCGGGGGGTTTGGATTAACTCTCTCCGTCGCTCAGACGGTCATCTACTTCAGCAACAGTTATGATCTAGAGATCCGGCTCCAGTCGGAAGACCGCGCCCATAGAATAGGTCAAGAAAATAACGTGACCTACATAGATCTCGTTACTCCCGACACCATTGATGAAAAAATCCTGCAAGCACTGCGGGATAAGATCAATATCTCAAGTCAGGTGCTAGGGGAAAAAGCCCGCGAATGGCTAATCTAGGGGCGGTACGAACCGATCCCTTGGTTAATCAAGCCTGAAGTAATGTCTCCGGGGAACATTTGAGCAAAGCGCTGCCGGTTCTCCGGCGTGGTACCTTGGGCCGTGGGCTGCGGGGCAGGTGCGGGAGCCGTGGACCTTAGTGAAGGGACCATTGGCGGCGATTCTGGGGGTGTTAGAGACTCTAATGCCCGTGGAACGTACTCCATAAGGGGGCCGACCGGTCCACGCGATTGGGGTGTCCGTGACTGCTCTTGAAAAACCTCTTCGACTTCTTGCCCCGGTGTGACGAAATCTTCTGCTAAGAGAGGTCGTCTCGCAAGGGCTATAATAGGAACGCCGAGTATTTTACTAAAAGCGTTGCCTATGAAGCCTATAGCCGCCTCTTCTTCCGTTTTAGAGCGGCCTTTTTTAAGCAGGGCCGTTAATAACTCCGTTCCTTCTTTACCCGGTGTAGCCGCCTTAGTAAGAATATCTTTAATCATTATCGAAGGCATACGGTCAAAATATTGCTGCGCGAAAGTAGCGGCTGCACCCGGTATTTGAACTGTCCCGCCCATTCCTGTTTTTGCTGCAAATTGGCGTCCCAAGCCCGCACCTAAAACCCGTAGGCCTAATAAATATTCTGGAGATCCCCCTTGGATAAGTCGGCTAACATCCACCCCATCCTCTACGGCGCGTTCAACACGCTCCATTCTCGTTAATAAGAGTTCAAAGTTATCGCCAAATTGCTTATCTACAATACCGTCCCTTTTAAGGGCTTCCATAAGAGGGGCTTGCCCACGAATATTTCCCAGAGGCGTGTCATATAGCACCTTTCTTAACTTTATAAGGCTGTATCCTTCCGGCGTTCGAGCCTTTTCCATAGCATATTCAATAATAGAATCCCGAAAAGCCTCTTGCGTGTTTCTTGCTTTATGGGTTTTAGCCAATTTCACAATGTTTTTGTAATCACGTAGCGTGTTTTTATTGCTCTCGGACAGTATTTCCGCAACCACTTTTGTTGGGTTTTCGTCCGCTAAAAACCTAGACCATACGTTTTGGCGTTCGACATTTTTCCAATACTCACCAATCTTCAGGCCCTCCGCACTGTCTCCAAGTTTTGCATAGCCTCCTGTTCGCGGGTCTATGTCCAAAAGTTTGGGATCATTGCTCGCATAAGCGCGTAAGAGTGTGTCTCGTCTCTGGGGAACTTCAAAATCGGCCTTTAACTCTTTTAGGCCTTGTAGGCTAAAGACCTCTTCATATTCCTTCATAAAGGCGTCAAAGGCTTTGTCGTCTATAACAAAGGCTTCTATGGATTGTCCTGTAGCCGGATTAACTTCGTCTATGTTTTTTACCACATCGTCCATAAAGGCCTGCCTTACAAAGGCCTTGGTGGCGTCATTCACAGACGCCCTTCTACGTGCTTCTTTGGTCAGTAGCTTACTAAACGACCCAAATGTTCCGAGTTTGTCCGTTCCACGCGCCGCGTAATCCACTATAGTTAGCGCTTTTTCGAGTTCTTTATGGTGCAAATAAACCTCATCCGCGCCACCCCTGAATAGCTCCATTAAGGCTAATTCCGGGGGTTTTCTATACTCTCCGGTGCTTTTTAATATACCCAATTCCCCGCCTACCGCTCTTGTAAACGTATCGTGAAGCTCTTTGGAAAAAGTGTGGGCTTTTAATAAATTTATTTGATTTTCGGACATGTCTTCAAGCGTCCTATTTATTATATTTCCTGCTTCATCGATATTACCCGCGATGCCCATATCAAGTAATGCCGCGTCCGCCAGATCCCCATAAATACGAACGGTGTTGTAATTGACCGCTTCCCCGGCTCCACGATTTCGGATATAAGCAAGCATTTCACTCCTGAAGTTCATCAGTTCCCCAAGATTGCTTTCTTGCAGTCCGGGTAAATCGTCAAGCCCTGTAGGCGCAAGCTCCAGAAGTTCCTGTGCTAATTCATCTTGTTGATTCCTAGCTTGTTCTATTTTTATTCTTTTATTAAAGATCGAAGCTACTCTTTTTCTATCAATTGAATTAGGAAGAGGCCGTTCCTTAGATCTTGGCGTAGGCTTATACATGCCGGGAACGCCGCCCTTGTCAATGGAAAGTTTAAAAGCATCTTCTGCGGCGTATAGCTTATCGAGTTCATTCAAATCTTTAAGCTCAGAACCGTCCAGATAATTTGAAGCCGCCTGTTGAAGCCGATTTTCTTTACCGCCTCGTTCGGCTAGTTTTTCGATCTCTTGTTGAAGGTTTGTAATTTTTTGGTCTGCTGTTTTGGACTGGTTTACCAAGGCGTCATATTGCCTACGGATAGGGTGCATTTGATTTTTAATAAAACTAGGGACGCCCGACCCAACTATATCTTTATAGGTTAGGCCCTCTTTAAGAAGGTTGGGTAATTCAGATGCCCACGCGGCTGCGATGTTTTCCGCTACAACGGGGGCTTTTTGATCGAGCTTGGCATAAAGCCCCCTTTCTATACTTCTTGCGTCTTCAAGGGCGTCGCGTAAGCCTGTATGAACTTGTGCAGAAAAAAATCGTCGTATTTCACCGGGCGTCGCGCCACTTCGAGCAGCCAGCGCCTCTGTTTCTGTAACGGCTTTGGAGAGGTTGTCATTAAGCCAGTTTGTAAAGGTATGCGCGGTCATTTCCCGCTCTAGGTCTGCGGCCAAATGAACAGGCCCCGCCTTTCGGTGACTTATAAGGGACTCCACCAAGCCCGCTAGTGCTTCGTGGCCCTCCTTCGCGGCTCTTTTTTGGACCTCAGAATAAGTGGTTCCGGTCTTCGCAAGGTATTTTTCCAGTATTTTAAAGGTCGAACTTCCCGTTAATTGGCTAGGCGTAAGTTCAACTATATTTCCCTGAGCATCTTTAAACTGTGCGGCGGTAAGGACTTTTAAAAACTCTTCTGGGGACTCGTTTATTCCCCCTTTATTTAATTCACTAAAAAGGCCTGTTAAATAATCAGCGGCGCGTTGCTCTCTGGCACCCGGCCCGAAAGAACTAAATAGCTGTTTTGCGTGCTTTCTTCCCCAGCCAAGAAACGCACCGGGATAAAATATAGACATCCCCACTTCTGCCGCCAACTTCGGACCTTCCTGCAAGGGAGCAACCTCTTCTACATACATCGCTCCAAGCGGCGTCCATGCGGTGCCAATTAATGCTTCCCCGGCAAGATATTTTTTGGGGTTCCTAAGAAAATGTTCCCCCGTTGCTTTTGCCCCTTTTGCCCCCGCCGCCACAAAATCTCTTCCGACTCCGTAAACTGAGGCGGGAACGGCACCCACGGCTGCTCCAGCAGCTTGAGCCTTGGCGGCTCCGTACCTTCTTGCCTTGTTCCACATTCGAGTTAAAAAGGGGCTAACCGGTCCCGGTGCCACCTTGGGAAGAGGGGATAAAGCCAAGGCCTGTCCCATTTTTGTCACGTTGTCCGTAACTACAAGGGGCGCTATTTGAGGCATATGCGCGAGGCCTTTTGCCATTAAGGCACTAAGCGGGTAGACCCCTCCGGCCAAAAGGCCCGCCGTTCTTCCCGCCTCATATGACGTATAGTCTTCTAAAGGTAATTCCGGGTAAGCCCCCTCTTCTTTTTCACGAAGAACGGCAGAAAGTTCCGCTGCGCCTAACGCAGATCCCACCAAAGCACTTACATAACCAAGACCCTTCGCAGTTTTACCCACAAGTCGGGCTGTGCGCCCTACCGGGGTACCCGAAAATACGGCAGAGGCGGCTTCTTTTGCTTTTGGCGCAAGGTTTAACGCCCGTTGCATTAAAGTGGGTTTGCTCGTGACGGAAGCTGCCCCACTGGGTGCTACCGTAATTACTTGTGGAATAGGCCCCGCTGCTTTAGCCCCATAGGCCATAGCCCCTTTTCCCGCTTCCGCTGCCACTTGTGCCGCGCCACGTGCGGCCTGCTTGCCCACCGAATAAATGGCGGGGACTGCTTTCGCGGCGGCGGCAACGCCAACCCCCGCCGCAAGGGCTTCCGGGGCTTCTTGCTTGAACCCTAAAAAAGCAGAACCGGCACGCCCCTGTGATTCTATTCCGGTCAATTTAGTTATAATATCGTCGTAAGAAAACCCGGCGTTTAAAGCGCGGTCTAGGTCAAAATCAGTTTCTCCAGCTAACCGGACTGCGATCTTTTCCTTGGCTTCTAGTTCACCATCGCCTTTTAATCGTAGCGAAGAATAAGCGCGTCTTGTGTCGAAATTTTCAACAAACCGTGCCCCTGTCTTGCTAACCCCAATAATAGGTCGTGTAGATTGAGGCGTCTCTGACGTGACAGAAGCTGCTTTTTTTAAAAACTCATCTTTTTCTAAAATAAGCGACGGATCAAATATGTCTTGCGGTGAAGCCATTTTATTTAAAGCCTAAAGAATTGGTCTAAATCATCCATGCTATCTTCTTCTGGACCCGATATTTTACGTTCGTAAGCACTTACCAATTTGTCATATTCTCTTTGCAAAGCTCGCGCGGCAGATAAATCTCGCCTTGTTTGTATCGTTTGTTTCCTGTCCAACTCCCCTGATTCCAGTTTTTCGGAAAGCAGGTTTCCTGCAAAATCCATTGTGCGGGAGGAAGTTTTAAATTGGTTTAAAGCGCGTCTATCGTTATATAAAAACTTTGCAGGGGGAACCTGTAATTGTTGTAAACGTATTTGAAGTTGAAGATTTTCTTTTCCCGAAATGGTTTTCATCATTTCCGTAGTAGCAATCGTACTCAATGCGGAGATAGCCGGGATAAGCTCTTCTGCGGCTTCTGAAAAAGCCGGAAGGTCTGTGCCAATTAGTTCGTTTACGAGATCAGAAGCCTGATTCATAACCGTACTACCTAATGCACTTGCACCTGTGGCAGAGGTTAGATCCAAACCCGGAGACACCCCTAATAGACTAACGTCTTGCTCTTCTAAAGGATCGGGTAACACCACATTTAAATAATCTTGATAAGGCACCTCAGAATAGAACCGTTTATGAAGTTCCTTAGCTAACAGGTCCGAAGGCTCCTCCCCAAATTCTGGGTTACGCTCCTTAAATTCACGAATTGTCATAGTAGGTAACGGCATATCAACAATCCTATTAATTGAGGGGAGTTAGGCCTGCCCGTTCTTCTAATGCCGCGTATCTAGGATCCTTACGACTTAAATAGGGTGCTCTAAAGTTTGGATCATTGTCTCTACGCACAGCTATTGCGTCTAAAACAGGTCGCGGCAATAGCATACCCGGCACTTCTTGATTGAGTTGAGGATCCCATTTACTTTGAGTAGCCGAAGTTATATAGGCATTTAAATACGATTCCGTATCAGCATCTAAAGTTCCCGCAGCATATCGATCCCAAAGATCTTTATTTCCAAACACATTACTCGTCCTTCCCAAGGCATCCTTTCCGCCAAAAGGGCCTTCCGTTAAATCTAAATCAGGCGTTCCCGTTTGTTTCATATATTCTAATGCGCTCAACATGTCCCAACGGGCCTTTTGCAGTTGCTGGCCCGTAACCGCAAGGCCATGAGATTTTTCAAACTGAAGTGTTTTTGCATCTAAGGCCGTCATAAACTGGTTATAGGATTGATCGCCCGCTTGTTCTTGAATGGCTCGCCTTAACCTATTCTCTTCTATTAGATCGTCTCGATTAAGTTGCATATCTTCCATAAATTCTTGTTTTAGCTTTATCAACTCGAACGCATCTTTTCGAACATCCTCTCGAAAGTCTTGTGTATCGTCCTCCACATCTTCGCGCCAATCTTGAAGATCTTCTTGCCAGTCAAAGTCTCGGTTGGCTTTAGCAACGTTATATTCCGTCAATCGCTTCGCGGCGAGTGTGTCGTACGTTGTTCTATATTGTTGTAACTTAAACATGCCTTGCATCTGCCTGCTTTGTTGCGTTAAAGCCTGTTCGCCTCTTATCAAATCTCTTTCTACTATCTGTCCAAAGGAATTGGCGCTTTGTTGCAAGGCATTTGTATGACTTACTTCGGCCAACCGTTCTTGAATGGCTCCCAAAAGACCGCGCTCTTTTAGCTGTGTATTCATACGTTGGTTTGACAACATGGCAGTTAACTGGTTTTGTACATTTGAAAGCCGTGTTTGAAATTCTCGTGTGGTTTCATTTTCTAGTTTTGTAATTTTGGCGGCGAATTCCTCCCGACTTTTAAGGGCCGAAAAACCTATTTTTTGGCTGCGTTCTGATAGAGCGGCACTTCTCGTTGCGGTTTCTTCCCGTTCTGCTGCTTGTAGGGCAGAACTTTTTATCGCCAGTTGTTCTTGCCTTTGTTGAGCAATGCGCTCACCCATGGTTTTTGGAACTTGGGAAAAAGCGGCGGCAAACTGGGCCGCAGGAGATCGTGAGGCAACATTCTCACCACCCGCACCGCGCCCACCTGCAAAGTTTAAGCCTGCCCCGGCAATGTCAAACAGCATCTGAGATTTAGTAAAGTCTTTTTGATCCTGCCCAGAGCCTAAAAGGTCTTCATACAGCGGCAATCTTTCTTTAAACTGACGTTTTAAGCGCTCGGGATCCGCGTAGTTGGTCATTAGATCAAAACCGGGGTCTAAGCTGTCCATTGTTGGAAGGGTATATCCCTTCGGTGCGGTAACCGTTCCGGCTGTTACACGCTCTTCTTGTGGAATCATCCCCATTATATTTACGCGAGGATCCCGTATAGCTGTGTCCGGTGTGAGATAACGCCGTCGGGATTCTGGGGTACTGCGCTGTCGATCTGGATCAAGATCTAAAAAATCGGTACCTATGGGCACCGGGGTCTTATACGCGTCTGGATTTACTACGAGTTCATCATCCCCGAAGCCTAACAAACCTTTTTTTTTACGGGTGACAGATGCAACGCTCCCCGGCTCATCTCTAAAAAGATTCGCAATGCTACCAAAAAAGCCGGGTTTTTCTACGCCTTGACCTACAGCAAAATGCTGTACGGGGCCGCCATAAGCAAAACGCTGTACAGGGCCGCCATAAGCCATTCCTCCGGGCGGGGGTGGCATCATCGCTCCGGGCGGTGGACCCATCATGGCTTCAGGGGGGAGCGCTTCCATTGCCGGTTGTGCACCAGCCATCATCAAATTTCCGAGGCCCTCTCCCATCGGAGTGGCTTCACCCTCTTCCGTCAGCATTTCGGCACTACTCGAAAATTCCTGCATCAGATTGCCTATACCACTGTCCACGGCACCCTGCTCTGTCATCATAATCGCAGGCTGTACCAAGGCTAAAACAGAAGGCGGCGTGGCCTCTGCATCCTGTTCGCCCACGATTTGGGCGAGTTCGTCATACCGTTGCTCAAGGGGTACGTCTGTTCCACGAAGCGCGTTTATTAACTCTTCGGGATCTTCTGCCATGTCTACCGCAGATAACGTGTCGTTGACGTACTCACGGCCCACGTCTTCCATTCGGTTTGATACGGCCCCTTCGGCTTGGTTTAGGATCTCTGGGGCTTTCGATATTAACGCATCCATGCCCGCAGGCCCTGCTTGTGGGGGAGGCATCATTGCCTGCGGCGGCATTCCCTGCGGCGGCATTCCCTGTGGAGGCATCATTGCCTGCGGCGGCATGACAGGACCACCAGCCTGCATTTCTAAAGGAGCCTCTTCCTGTACAGAGGCGTCAACTGTTTCTAAGGCATCTTCAACAGACATGCCTTGATCAACCAAGGCTTTTACCTGTGCCTTTTGTTCCGGGGGTAAAAGGGCCAAGGCTTCTTGTTCTTGTCGTCCCGATGAAGTAAGGGCGTGGTATCCCAAAAGTGCGGCCCCCGACCCAAGAGCCGCAGGAGTGGATTTGAGCGCTAATGCCCCCGCCCCAAGCGCCGCAAGACCCCCCAACGCAAAATGTTGTACGGGGAACTCAAGCGGTCGCAGAGGAGCGAAACGCTCACTGTCACCAGCCTGCATTTCTAAAGGAGCCTCTTCCTGTGCCGGTGCAGTGGCTCTTTCCAATGCTTCTTCAAGCGAAAGGCCCTGATCGATCAAATAGGCTACATAAGAGCGTGTTTCTGGGTCCAGTTGTGCCAACACATCCTCTGGAGAATCCGTGAGAGCGTCATAAGCTAAAGGAATACCCACGGTTGCTCCAAGAACATAAGGGTTCACTGCAAAACGTCCTGCTGCGCCCGCAACACGACCCGCTTTTCCTAACAGAGATCCTAAACCGCTTTTTCCTGCGGGTGTTGCCCCGATCCTTGTCCTTCTAAAAAGCTCATCTGAAGACTGCGTAGGTACGGGTAAATTAGGACTTCCGAAACCGCCGGGGGGTGCATTCACTGGACCTGCACCAACGCCGCCGGGGGGTACGCCACGTAGGCGTTCCATAAGTCCTTTTCCACGTTCAAGGGCTTCGCCTGCCATGCCTTTTCCGCGTTCCCATTGGTCCGAAGAATAACCCCAAGGGTCCGAAACCCCACCACCTGTTTGGTAGTGCTGACGAAATAAAGGTCTAGATAAAACACCCGCCATTAGAATATCCCCGCTTGACGCGCGCCTGCCGCCGTCGCTGTTCCCGCAATACCCAATCCCGTCAACGTTTGAAAGGCTGAAGGTTGGGCCGCCGCAGAAGACGTAATGACCTGCTGTCCTGACGGCGTTCCTTTATAAATGTCCGACAGGAAAGCATACTGCTGATAGGGCTGCGCTTGTCGAGCAAGATTGGTTTGACGCAGTGCGTCCAATTCCGCTTGTTGCTGCTGGCGCATTACACCACCTATGTCCATAAGATTTCTGGATTGAGCTATCCCCAGATTAGTGCTTAATTCTCCCAAACCGGCCTCTTGTAGTCCTAAAGTACCCAACTGACCCCCCAACTGACCGGTTTGTAAGCCTAATTGACCAATACCTTGGGCTAACTGACCGGTAAGGCCCACGCCAGCCAGTTGTCGTTGTTGCGCGGCTTCAAACGCTTGTTGGGCATTTTGCAGGGACCGTTGATAACCCGCAGACCTCAATTGTCCTGAAGCACGGGCCTGTGCCTCCTGAAGGTTTCTTGCGCCTTCGGCAAGTTGAATGCCTTGACGCGAACCCCCAAAAGCGCCCGCACCCACGGATTGCGCTTTTAAAGTTTGATCAGCAATGGCCGACTGTCGTTGAAGGTCTGCAAGTGTTTGTTGTACGACCTGATCTTCATAGGGATCCATATAGGCCTGAGCCATAGTCGGATCAAATTGCGCTGCGGTTGTCGGAATTCCGGCCAAGCCTTGCTTATAAGCGTCAAAACCAGTGCCCATCATGGGCATCGCCGCACCCGAAACGGCGGCTTGTCCCGCCTGTACGCCGCGAAGGCCGCCTGCAATATAAGGCTCGTAAGCGCCGATACCGCCTTCGACTAAACCCGCACCCGCTTGTTCTAAACCTGATAAACCCGCAACCTGATAATCCGGCGGCAGTACGCCAGCTTCTATCTGTTGTTTTATAAAGCCTTGTGTATCCGCTAAAAGACCCAGACGATAGGCTTCAATAGCCGGGTCTTCTCGAACAAATTGTGTAGAGACAGACGATTCAGGCATTAGACTGTTTGACCTTCAAATTGGCGCATCATGTGATACATGTTCTGCATCCCTTGTTTCCGGTTTCCGTTTCCGGCCCCGCGTACCGCTTTAGCCGTCATCACATATTCGCCGTCAGACAGCATAGCGGGTATATCATCAGATGTGCCTGTGCCGGGTCCGTTAATAGCGCCGATACGCGGAGGAAAATTATTTTGATTTATGGGGCCTCCCATAGCGCTATATCGAATATCGTCGAGGGTGGCGGGGGTATAAGCGGGCGACGGAATTCCTACACTAAACAAACCGGGATTGCTTTGTAACCGCCCCAATGCGCTATTTGGCCCATACATTTGATCATAAAAATCTACAGGCTCTGGCTCTTCCCCCGGTTCAAACGCACCGAAGAGCCCCGCAGTACCCAGACCCAAAGCCGTTGAAGGCCCGTATCGTTGCAGTATATTGGGACCGGCGGCATTGTAAGCAGCGTCCGCTATCTTCACGTCACCCGTCCGCTCAAATGCTTTGTTGTATGCAGCCCGTTTAATCCCTTCCACTTGCTCCGGGTCGAGGCCGCCCCGGACCATTAAGTCCCGCGCCTTAGCAAAGCGGCCACGGTCACCGGCTACCTCACCGCCTGCCGTAGAGGCCGGTGGGGGGTTATAGGGAATACCGCGATCGAGGATAGGGATATTACCCCCCGTAGGGGTACGGACAGGAGGCTGTGATAGAAAATCAGGGTTTAATGTAACCCCCCTACTAGAGTCCAAAAACGCATTATTTGAAGGAAACGCGGGGGAATACTGAGTGCCCAAAGCGTTCGGGGTCAAGGGCTTCGCCTGATACGGAACTATATTTCCCAGAGCATCATATTGAACAAACGTCGAGGATTGCGGTTGAAAGGGTTGTCCAGCATACGACGATCCCGTCGGTGCTTGAGCTTGTACTAAAGAGCCCATATCCGCATCGGGGGTACGGAAGGACACGCGCCCGTTTGTCATAACGGGCCGGGCATCCTGTAATTGCGCCTGAAAAGAGCGGACTGGAGTAGTTTGAACGGGTTGTCCAATATACCCTTGAAGATTCCCCGGCTCATATGCCCCTAGCGGTTGTAATTGGCCCAAAGGTAACGAGGCCTCCCCAGCGGTTATGGGGCTTATCTCGGACGCTGCGTCTACGGGGCTTGCTGCGTCGGGGCCTGTGTCGGTCCCTATGACTTCAGAGCGATCTTCTATAGGAGCCCCGGCGCTTGGGGCGCGGGCTGCAAAGGGTGCTTTAAAGGCGTCGCTTACCCCCTTTTTAAAGCCTGCCAAACGGTTGCCTTCGCCTGCGCCATACGCCCCTGTAAGCCCGGCATAGAGTCCACCAATGCCTCCCGCAATAACGGAATTTTTTAAGCTCTTGCCAAAACTTTCGCCCCCGATAAGCGAAGCAATTCCCGTTCCCGCCGCAGCACCAAAAATGGGGCCTAGACGCGTCATACTTAACGCAACAGGCAGTACAACCGGCGCAATGGTTTTTACGACCTTTTTAAGGCCTTTGAAAAGTTTCTTGAAGAAAAATTCAGGTTGGCCCGTGACCGGGTTAATCGAATTAAGTTTGTCGCCCACAACATAGCGCTTAGGCTCAAGGCCCATATCGCGCATTTGGGTAAACAGGGCGGCTTTTAAACGGGGGTTTTCATTTAGCACAGCCAAAGGAATGACTGTTTCCCCTTTCGAGGCATGCACAACATAGCCGTCGCCAAAACGGCCAAAGTCCGCAAGGTGCTCGGCAACCTGTTGTATGCCTGTGATCCCCAGAGCGGAACGCTCGTAAGCCATTATGTCACTCCTCTGCTGGCCCGTGGAGCGTGGACCGAAATTGCGGTGCTACGCTGCTCGGACCCGGTCCACGGTTTTTTACAGTCTGGACACTGCCCTGATGGGTAGGAAGCAACTTCCGCAGGTGTATCAACCTTTTTTCCGCATGACGCACAAAGCACTATATCAAAACTGCCCTTAGACCGCCAACGTGATAAAGAAAGGATGGGTCTGTCCATCAGGAAGTGGTTACCGTAGCCGATCCCACGGTTCCCGTACCTTCGCTTCCGCGAGGATTGGAGACGTTCCCAACGGTAATTTTGATATAAGCCTCATGCTCGAAAAGCGCCCCCGTTTCCAGATTATAATCGTCTGATTGAAGATTCGTGAGAGTCATGGTCGTGGCCCGTGAGTCGCCGGGATTGTTGACTTGCTGTAAAAACACAGAAAAGGCGCGCACGATTTCCGCCATATAAGCCGCGTCATAGGTACCCGGCGGAAGCGGAAATTGCGGCTGGACAAGGTTTCTGGAACTCATTGTCGGCCATCCTGTCGTACCTCAACACGCGGAGATCCCAAACGCCACTGGACCTGTTCTCCCGAACTGGCAACCCGCAGGGCAAAAGACCGCCCGCGCAGGCGCACAAAAGCCTGATTGGTAAATTGTTCTACTACCGTGGAAGTGGCCGCTTCCGTTTGTGTGACCGAACTATTGTCAGAGCTTAGGTAAGCTCCCCCCGGAAAATTCCGTGTTTTCAAAGTGAAGGTGGCAGTGGGAGACGTTGCTGTCGAACCGCCAAACGTTACGTCGGGAATTAGGCGGCGAATAAACGCAAACCGTTCACCGTCTCCAATGTCAATCTGGCTGGATTCGATATGGGAGCTAATAGCGCAAGGCGGGTTTGTACTACCATCATCTAAGCCAAATTCATGGTTATACAGATAGTAATCCGTGCCGGTTGCTAACGGATAGTCGTTAATGCCGCGATCTAACCATGCCGTACGAGCCAAGGAACCATAGGACCAAGCCTTATCCTGATAATTGTAAATCACATACTTGTCTATTTCTGTGGAATCCCCTGAAGGATAAAACCACCAAACTTCGTCAAAAGTGGAATTGAGTGCCGCAAAAACCTTTTGGTTTTGGGCCACATTAAAATCGTCAAATATGTAAGAGCGCACGGCGCAGGGGAGCTTCTGAACGCGCCCATCAAAAACATAAAAGTCCTCTTGGCCCATCCAAAAAATCGTGTCGTCTACCGCCTTCGCCGCCATCGGTCCCATAATGGTGATGTTTTCCGACAACTGGGAAATGCCAAAAGTAAAGGGCGGTCCCAAAAACTGCATAGCGTGTAACGAAGAATCCGTAAACACTATAATTTGTTGTCGGGTTTCCACGGCACAGATGATTTCAGATCCAGATCCTACTCGTAATTCCCCGGCGGAATTGGTCGCCAACGCATTCCACGTCGTCGTACTTTCTGCATCGCTAAAACGAATCAGCAGAGGATCCTGCGTTCCGATCGTGGTTTCCCCATCACAGCCAAAAGCTACGATGTGGCGATCTCGGTCAGACACCAGCACCTGTTTGGCAATCGTCGGTATGGCGGAATCTGTATCTAGCGAGGCAAGCGTCACGGCACGATCAGTGCCCAGTGTCTTGGCGCTTGTGTCCCAATAATAGATACCGCCGTCCCGAACATTAAATATTAAGTCTTCACCAAAATTATCATGGGACCATAAACGTAAAGTGTCAGACACCGTGAGGGTGCTGCTCGATCCCCACGTACCACGGCCCCACGTGCTTGTACCCCAGCCAGTACCAAAAACGGTAGAGTCCAGTCCTGTGTTTATTTGATATTTTCCTACTGTTGAACCACCGCCGTTACCGGAGTCACCACTAGCAGCTAATACAGCATTTCCAGAAGTATCTTTCGCTTCAATCGTGTAAGTGCTGGCATCTGTAACGGAGGCAATTTGATATTCCTGATTTAAAACCGCCGCAATAATATTTCCGCCTAAACTAGCTGCCCCGGAATACGTGACAAAGTCATTTGCTACCGCACCGTGGTTTGTATCCGTAACCGTAAGCGTTGCATCCCCAACGCCCACACGAGCAAAGGTTACATCCCCCGCAGACGTAGTCGAACGCAAGGGGGTAATGTCGGTAAACGCGCCACCCAAATAAAGGTAATATTTTAGATTGGTGCCTGCGCCGGTATAAACATCACCCGCTAAGGAAACATAAGTATGAAGCGCACGGCAGGTTCCTAAAAAAGTGGAGGACGAAGCCTGTTGCCAGCCCCCTATCTTTTCCGGTACCCCGTATCGGAAGCGAATCATATCGCAGTCATACCAGCCCCCTTCATTACTGTAGGAAGTAACTTCTCGATTAATGCCGGGGCGAAATTTTAGTTTGGTTAAAGGCATTCTCTTTAAACTACTTTACGACGCCTTTTTTTAGCTGTTTTTGCAGCTTTTGCAAATGCTTTGTCCGTTGGAGCACCTTTGTCACCTTTTTTACGCATTTTTTCCTTTGAACCCGCTTTAGCCACTCGCTTACGCTTCGCATGAATGTTTGCGTATAAGCCTTTTTTAGACTTAGTCTTAGTCTTAGACTTAGTCTTAGACTTAGCCATAGCCTTTCCTCTCGCCAAGGGACCTGATTAAATCACGCCTTTCTCTTTCAGCACAAAGCCAAGCACCCCGCCAACGATGCCCAGCATTATTAGCCAATTCTGTCCTGTCAGCATGCCAACTCCCATGACGGCGGCTCCGGCAGCGGCGTAACTCGACGGTTCCTTAAATCTGTCAATAATCCATTTCATAATCTAAGCCTCTGGTGGTAATGTTCTACGCTATGCACTCTCTAACGCAGCAATTCGTGCTTCAAGAGCATCATTTTTAGCACTAAGTTCTTTAACCGCTTTAATCAGCGGTATTACAAACATCTCTTTTGAAATACGTTGGGAACCATCAGGATCTTCTTTCCATCCGGAAAATCTGTCCACTCCAGTTTTATCTAAAGCAACTTTAACCTCTTGCGCCACAAGACCGTGCATCTTGACACCAAGAGTCATGTGGTTTTCTTCACTATATTCAGCAAAATCTTCAGGAAACTCATTGTTTGGTTTCCATTCGTAAGTTACTGGTCTTAGGTCATTAACAAAGTCCAACCCCAACACGGCATCTTCTATATCTTTCTTTTTTCTAACATCTGAAGATTGAGACCAAGCGGCATCTGTATCAAATTCGTTGCGAACAACATTTCCTGACTTACCGATTGTGACTTGAGAATCTTCAGAACAAGATATGTTGGTGCCAATTGAAATTTGATTAGCGGCACCGACAGCCGAGACATCCGTAGCATATCCAACGCATACGTTAAAAGTTCCGGTGGTAACTGAATCTCCGGCAGCAGAACCTAGCCCCGTGTTGTAATCACCATCGGTAACAGCACCGTTCGCGTTGTAACCTATTGCAGTATTGTGAGTACCAGTGGTGGTAGCAAAGCCAGCGTAATACCCAATCCCCGTGTTGGAACTGCCTTCGCTGTTGGTATAAAGCGCTGCATACCCCATCGCGGTGTTGTAGTCGCCGCCTCCTCCTGCACCATCGTTACTAGTGAGCGCAAAAGACCCTACCGCTGTGTTAAGAGTTCCAGTAGTATTAGCAGTAAGCGCAGCATAACCTACTGCAACTCCGTAACCATCGGTGGTATTAGCAGCAAGCGCGGAGCAGCCTACCGCTGTGGCGCGTAAGCCAGTGTGGGCCGTAAGCGCCCTATCGCCGATTGCTGTGTTTTGAATACTAGTTTCATTAGCATCCAGAGCCTGATAACCCACTGCCACATTTTGATCACCTGTCGTGATTGCAGTTCCTGCTTCATCGCCCACAAGGGTGTTGTAATTACCCCCGGATGCAATGGAGTTGCCTGCGTTGACACCAGCGATATAGTTAGATACTCCTGCGGTCACGGTGGACTGGGTGCCACTGATAATCCAACTATCCGCGCTTTCATCCCACAAAGCGTACTTGCCCGCCGTCGCTCCAAAAAACTTTACGTCATATCCAGTATCGTCTACTCCGACCGTTACTGTATTGTCTATTTGAACGGCTCCATCAATGTCTACTGCATCTAAGTTAGCCGTTCCGTCAACATCTAAATCTCCAGCGAGATCGATGCCCGCAGCACCGGCTAAAACTAAGTCGTCAGTTGATGTATCCCAAAGCATGTAGGCGCTTGCTGTATCACCAAAGAATTTAACGTCATAACCCGTGTCATCAACGCCTACCGTAACGGTAGAATCAATCTGAACAGCTCCGTCAATATCAACCGCATCTAAGTTAGCCGTTCCATCAACGTCTATATCCCCGGCAAAAACAAGATTCTTAGCCAGCACACTTGCTACGGCTGCGCCACTTCCTGCACCATCCGCGTAGATGATGTCCGCCGCACCATTGGCAATCGTGACATTTGCGCCCGTGCCTTGTGAAAAAATCACGCTTTGGCCGCTGGAATTAACCACAAAATACAATTTATCCCCGTCATTAGGGCTTAACGTAATAGTGTTCGTGCCACTCGGACTTCCGCCCAACACTAAAACCTTATAATTGCCATCCGAAGCGGAGCCATCAGACGTGGTTAGTGTTGTAGTTGTGCCTGTCAGGCTAAGTGTGCCCACCCCTGAAATAGCCCTGTCCAATATATCCATATTGGTGTTGGTCATGGTTCCCCAAGTACCGGAACGATCCCCCGTTGCCGGTTTTTCAAGGCCCTGATTTAATGTGTATGTACTAGTCATAACTCATATCCTATGCTGCAATCTTTATCCAATCGGGTGTTTGAGACGGTGATACAGAAACCCAAGATGGAGATTGGCTTGGGCTAATCGCGCTATAGCTGGGATCTTGATCGGGAATTATAAGACCCCAAACAAGAACCCCGTTTGTTTCTCCTGTACCGGATACGCCGGTTACGCTGAGGTTAGCACCAGTCTCAACCGTTACAGAGCCCACCGAACCTGTTCCCGCAACACCTGTAGCGGATACCGTAACGCCTATTCCTTCAACAACAGTTACAGAACCAACGGCACCTGTTCCCGCAACGCCTGTTACAGAAACGGTTACACCGCTTCCTTCAACAACAGTTACAGAACCAACTGCACTTGTTCCCGCAACGCCGGTGACGCTGAAGTTAGCATCAGTATCAACCGCTACAGAGCCCCATGCGCCCGATCCCCATGTGTCGAGTCCCCAACCGGTCCCTGCCGAACCCGTACCCGCAACACCTGTTACAGAAACGGTTACACCGCTTCCTTCCGTAACCGTTACCGAACCTACCGAACCCGTACCTGCAAGACCGGTAACAGATATTGTTACATCCGTTCCTTCAACAACAGTTACAGACCCAACCGCACTGGTCCCGGCAACACCTGTTACAGAAGCATCAATACTAAGCTCAACTGTTACAGAGCCAACCGCACCGGTTCCCACAACACCCGTAACGGAAACTGGAGCGGCTTCGCCCCATGTGCCCGATCCCCATGTGTCGCGGCCCCAACCGGTGATTGCGGCCATTAAGCGATCCTTATAATTGCATTACTGGCGTCCGCAGCGGGAAATACAATCTTAAAGTCTCCCGAACTGGAGGATTTATCAGAACCAAAGTCCAAAACAATCACGGAAGGATCTCCACTGGCACTGTCATTAAAAATCAACGAGCCTCGGGCCGTAATGGTGGAAGAACTCCATGTCGAATCAGCAAAATCCGTATATGCCGTCGTACCGCTTGTTGTTGGGTCTACGCGAGTAAGGGAGTTTCCCTTAGCTGTATAGCCCGTACCCGTAACCTCATTACTAGTGGTATACGCTGTCGTAGCTGCCGTAAAAGAAGCACTGTTTGTATACAATGCTGCTTGAAACGTATTTCCTCCACTATTTAAAAAATTGTGCTTGGCTTCCATTAACTCTTTCTTGAAAGACGTACACATAAAATTTCCAGTAAAGGCCATGTCAAAGTCTCCTAATTGCTTCAGCAAGTTCTGGATGCCCTGCATCCTTTAATGCGTTATAGACCGTGGTTCGGTCGCTCTTAATGGCTTCCCGCATGTAAAAGGCAACCATTTTTTCTATATGGCCCTTAAAAGCGTAAGCCTGTGCCTGAATGCCCGGATGAGTATTGTTGGATATAGAAATGATTTTGTTCGCACAATGATGCGCCACTTCTTCCGGCGTAAAGCCCCGATTATTTGTCGTATGAACCTCTACAGAATAATCGGAAGGAAGATCTATATTTAATGCGTCCATCATTGTTTCGGCCTAATAACCATGCCAGCACGGTAATCTTGTGTAACTTCCTTGGCTTCGCCAAACATTTTAAGAGCTACCATTGCTTCGCCAAAACGCTTTTCATATTCGGCCATTAAATCCTGCTCCCCTTTCATATAGGTGTAGGCTTCGGTTAAACACCCATATAAAAGAGCCAACGTGGCGTTTTCACTCAACCACGTTGTTCCACTGTCTCCCGCAGCCGTCAAACTCGCGGGGCGGTAAAAATAGTGCATTTCCGTCGTATACCCACTATCCGGCGTCGGCCCAATAATAAAATTGGTTATGTCAAACATTGCATAATACCGAGGCGTTCCCGTTGTGGAACTGTTTGGGTTAAAAGACTGCACAAAATTTACGTCTTTGTATTCAAGAAAGCTTTTGACGCTACTGCTTGTGATAGATAACGAAAAGGGTGCCAAAAAATCGCTCGGGGCAGCTAAATACTGATTCGAAGAAGACATGGTCCCCGTTACGTTTTTACGAAAAAGCTCTAATTGGACGTTTTTCAGGATCCGTTCTTCGGCCAGCTTTATAAAGTCGTCCATATGCGTCACGAACGTCGTTTCCGTGTTTTCGGTGTAATCCTGTATAGCGGTCTTTAGACTGGAGTAAGTAAAGCTCATGTCGCCACCGTCACCGCGCCAACCTGCCCCACAGACATGATGGGCTTAAAGTTAGCTATTTCAGGAATAATCGTATCCACATAGACCACCATGGGTTCGACCCTATCGGGACGCGGGTTTTTCAAAGCCTGTGGGTCCACTACCTTATGCCTTGGGTCTAGCTGGGGTTGCTTTTGTTCCCATTCGTCATAGCCAACAAGCGCTCCGGTCCATTCCTTTTTCATACGCCTAAGTAAATAAGAAGCCCCAGACCTATCTGAAATTCCCCGCGCATGTTTTCCTACAGCGAAACGAGACATCAGTTAAATCTCGCATACTCTAAGCTAGGCACGACATTAAACGAGGCTCGGTCACGATCTTCTACCATAGCCCTCTCCATCTCTTCCTCATATAACGGTTTCAAAACTTGAATCCGATTGGGCGCTCGTTTTAACGCAATGTAATAAGCAAGTCCTGCGGCCAAAGCAGGATAAAAACGAAACGGTACACCCAGCGTATTTGTAAAATCATCCACATCGTCTATTCGATAAAGACGATCAAAAATGAGAATGTCGGTACTGTTTTCCGGAGCAGGCCAAATTTTTAAATTAGGCGTTACTTGTCGATCTAAGAAAAACTGGGAAGGACGACCTGTTTCTGTTTTATTTGGGATCGTAATATATCCGTCCCGACTTAAACGCGCGGCGGCATAACTGTTATCGCCTCGTTTAACCACTAACGATAAAATATCTATGGTGCCCTGTGCGTTCGTTAAATCAACAGCAGCAGAAAGGGTGGTAGTTGCTGCGCTTGTCCCACCGGTAAGGGTTTCACCGTTGGTGAAAGTTCCTGTCGGAATGGTGATCGCCATGGAAGTACCCGAGGGAAGATTGGTAATGGAAGCCGTAGCGCCACTGGTTCCTCCCGTAATGGTTTCAGCGACAGTAAAACCTGAACTAGAACCCACCGTCATAGTTACGGTGCCCGCAGGATATTCAGTAATATCCGCCGCCACGGTTATGGAGGTCTGCTTAATGGTCCATTGGTTTAAGCCACGGTTAGCCCAATCCGCTAGAAGCAAGTTCATAGAACGCTTCGCGGTTTTTAGATCATAACCTGTACGAACTTCAAGACCGCACCGTTCAAAGGCTTCCTCAATATACTCACTGACATCGAGTTCAAAATTGATAGACCCAGACGTAGCCATTATTTTTTAAGGCCCGTTTTTTTCACCGCACCACCGCCTCTAAAACGTTTAATGCTGTGTTTATTTACCGCCCCACCACCACGCATGGCTTTTTTAAGGCCCGTTTTTTTCACTGCACCCCCGCCTCTAAGACGTTTAATGCTGTGTTTATTTACCGCACCACCACCCCGCATGGCTTTTTTAGGCCCCGTTTTTTTCACCGCACCACCACCTCGCAATTTTAAGAGGCCCGTGAGTTGGTCCACCTTTTCATGAGCCCGTCGCTCCTGTTCGTATCGTGGTATACGTTCAGGGACCATCCCCATAGCAAGGCGTTTATGTTGCGGTATGTATTTATCATCCATTTTTTAGTCTCCCGTACAATTCGGACCTTTTTTCTCGAATGCTAGAAATATCATAATTACCAGTATACCTATCGTAATATCCAAGACTAGCTAGTTTCTCCGATGCTTCATGTAATTTAGCCAACCGTTGAATAAAAATCATGGCATAACTGGTTTCTACATGAGGTTCAAACGTACCATCATCAATTAATTCATTTGCTTCGTCTTCCGGGTGAAACCCCATTAGCCAAAGATCTTTATCACCAAAGTCTCCATCAGCGATAGCGTCGTTTAACTCAAACAGATGCGTATGAAAATAATCTGAATCGGGGTATTTCAAGTCCACCAAAAGGACAAGATCCGAGGTGTCGTCAAATAAAGAAATTAAATTGTAAAGGGGTTGGTAAGACGCGGAATACTTAAAAACAATAGAAACTTTATGGTCTTCCCATGTGTTTTTCGCATAGGGGCACGGAGAAAAGCCATTAAAGTCGGGGCTTTTCTCTTCTAAGGCATATGCCGACCAATCACGAATTTCGTCGCATATCTCCTTTTCAAGCCCGAGATATGATTCATTGAACTTCATGACCATGATTCATTTAAGCATTGCCGCTAAAACGGTCCAGATCCCCGTTTGTTGCGTCAGCAATATCACTACGCCGCCCAGCAGAAACCACTTTATCTGGAACAAAGTACGTTTTATATCTTTAACGTCCGGTTCCAGTTGGTTTACTTTATCTAATATGTAATGTTGCTGTGTGGCGTAATGGTAAAACTGAATCCGCATCTCCTCCTGATTTTTAGGAATTGGTGGGGCCTCGTCTTGCATGCGCATAAAAGCTCCGCAGGTAACCTTTACAAAGCCGTATATTCTTTAATACAGGTAATTGTTAAAGTATACGTCTCGCCGCTTGCCGCCCCTACTGTGGTTAATAACAAATCCCCATTTTTTCCAGAGCCGGAATAGTTTGGAAGACCGCTAAACTCGGAAAAATCAAAAGAGTCACTATAGTTGGGGGGAAGTTCAATGGCTAAACGGTTAGCTGTAGCATCCCAAAGCAATTGGACGCCCATTCCAACAGTAGAAAAAGAAAGACTTTCAATGCGAACACCCGTGCAAGCGTCTCCGTCTGCACTGGTGCTTAAAGCGCTTACATCTATCTTCGTAACAGCCGCTTCACCCGTACCATCACTAACATTAGTAAGGTAAAACACCGCTTTACGAGGACCATCAATAATGGTCGAAGCATTTACTGAATCTGCCATTTGATACTCCTTTATGCGTCAGCAAATGGAGTAACTACCGTGCCAGAAGCAAGCACTGTCCCACTAACAACGTATTTTGCACTAGCCGCCGCGTAACAAGTGACCACTGAGCCAACAATACCGCCCTTGGTGGAACCATTCATCGTGATGACATCATTAGATCCGCCAGACATAAAGGTCTTGCCCGCCGCATCACTCTTACCAAGATAAAGTCCACCGACAAACTTGTCTGTTCCATCGGTCAAAATATCCATATCCGTAGCTGCGGTAATCACTAAGAAAGTGAAGGTTGCGCCAAGGTTGTTGAGCTGAGTGGGATCCGTCGGATCGCCGGGAGTTGTAACGTCAATAGAAGGCAACGTGAATTTGCCATCGGCGTCATTAGTTAGTAATAGTCTTCCTGCGTGAGAAGCAACGGTCAGCGTCGTATCCGCCGTTAGGCTAACAACACCCGTGGAACCCGCATTAATGAAGCCTGCCAAAGATCGAACTGGACCTGAAAAAGTAGTTTTCGCCACTTTATTACCCCCTTACCAAAGGTTTTGCCCTAGAGTCTTGGTAAGCGTCTGCTGGGACAGTCGCTAGGGCTAATTTTCCCAGAAAAGCAGAGGGGCGACAGAAGCCACCCCTCCATTCCTTCAGAACGAAAAATTACGCTCCGGGTGTACCAAAAACACCACGCCAGTCAGAAACACCAAAGCTGTAACGCTCCCGTGCCTTAAAACGCATGTTTCCAGTATCAAAATCACCCTCCATCGCGGTACGGATCGGCGTACGCTGAAACAGCTTAAAGCCGTTTGGCGCATCCGTTTTAATGAAAAACGCATCCGTATCAGTCAAGAAGTGATTGACATAAGCCCCTTCGGGTAACATCCCCATTGCTTTCATGGCGTTAATATCATTATCCGCCGTTCCTGCACGTAGGGTTGAGTTAAGCACCCGCTCGGATATAAATTGCAGTTCCTTTGGAATGAGCAATTTCATTCCACGAACCGCAACTTTCAATCCGCGCTCATCCGTCAATCCGGCAATATCAATCAACATCTGCTCAAGAGAGGTTTCGTTGAGATCCGCTGCGGTAGACAGCACATTACGCTGATTACCGGTAAGCGACGGATGTGAAGACGAGCAAAGAGCCGCGCCATCCCCAATGGGATAAGAAGTGTCAAAAGCATTGTTCAACACCGCAGCAGCTTTAACCTGCTTCGTTTGCGACATTGAACGTGCTAAAGCGCGGGTATACCGAGAAGCCAAACGATCATACAGGTTATCTTCGATCGCTTCTTCCGTAATGCTGAACGCAAGCGCAATGGTGTCATGCGTATAACGAGCAGTATATGTTTCCTGCGCGTCATCGAATGAAATTGCACTGCCTTCACCTTTTACCGGAGCCGTTCCGAAACCGGCAAGCATTACTTCCTCTTCAAATGCACGATCTGAAGACTCTTCTTCGTAGATTGCGGTATGTTCTTTGTCATACCGGTCATATTCAAGCCCGAACAAGGCATTAAGGCCGGGTTCAAGCTCTTTCGCGAGTTGTGCGCGAGAAATAGCCATGTCAAACCCTCCTAAACGCCCGTTGTCGAAGGTGTACCAGCAGCAATACTCCCTTCCGGGGAGTTAAAGCTGTTGTTCAACCTTACGATGGCCTTGATTCCTGCCGCAGAAAAATCTGCATCAGAATCATCTTCTACCCAACCCATAATCCTCAAATGGAGGGCTGCGGTAGTGGCGATGGTGCTGATTGCAAGTGCTGCGGAGGAACGACCTGTGTTAGTGGACCCACTGGTACCACTGCTAAAGTTTGCATTAGCAAAGACAGCCGCTCTTGCTGTGGCTTTATTTGTCCACGACGCATCCGTTCCAATTACGAATAACTGGTTTGGATCGTCAGCGACAAAAGCCTTTACAGGATAGTTACTGTCCGCCCCGGAACCGGGCCAATAATTTGACCAAACGGTTTTCGAGGTAGTGCTAGATACATACTCACACCCTACAAAAGCGCCGACTAAGCTCACCGACCCACCAGCCGCAGCGCCTACCAGTGAAATATACCCCGTAGAAAGGGGAATAACTGGAGAGCCGTGGTAAATGGCAGTAGTGTTGCCGTTGGCAATTTCATAAGGCGTGTAGCCTGTGATACCCGTGGAGTTAGTGCTCTGACCTAATTTAGCAATGGGTTGTAGACCCATCGCAGAATAAGTATTAGCCATTGGTTCTTACTCCTAAAGGGAGCAGTTCACGATTTCCGTGGACCGCCAAAAGTTACACGAGTTTGACGATTTGGTTTATCAATCGTCATGGTTGAATGAGCATTCTCGCGCATCATGTCGTGGTCAACCGCGTCCATCAAGTCTTGGCTTTTAGCCGCAAAATAATCAGTACGCTCCTGCACTGTTTCCAGTGGAATCCTCGCGAGAATTAATCCACCAACGCCAAACACACCTTCATAACGACCTGACTCCATAACTGGAGCTTCAAACTCGGGATATTCATCTTTTCGAACAAATTCATAGCCTTCACGAAGACGTGCTGAAATGTTTTGACGATCATCAAAACCACGTACTTCGGCTCTTATCCAACGATGTTTATACCCGTCTGGTGCAGGTGGTGCATCCAACATGGTGGGGGGTGCCCACGGCCTACGCTGTGCCGTTTCTGCCCGGTTCTGTTTTGCGCGAGGAGAACGATCAATGCCTTCGAAGCGGTCTGTCTCTACTTCTTTAGTCATTTCCTACTACCTCACGTATTTCGCGTATTCTTCAAGCGGCACACCCAATTTTTTAGCAATAGATACTTGGCTAGGGGTGAGTCTAACCTTTGTCTTTCCGCGCCCTGACGAAGAAGAACGGGATACTCCAGCGACCGTCTGGGCGGTTCGTTTACTGGCCCCATTAAATTTTTGCGGAAACTCTGTCTGTATCCGCTCATCAAGCTCACTATAGTAGTCCTCACTCTGCGGGTCAAATCCTTCGCTTTCCACCATTTTTTTGTGGATACCAAAGGCCGCAAAGGTCATAGCCTCATCCTGCCCAAACCATTCATTACGAGACGCCCATTCTACGGCTTTCGGGTCCGTGGGGGGCGCTTGTGGAACGGGCTGTTGAGCATAATTTGCTTGGTTTTGCTGCGCTAATTGTTGAGCATACGCAGCTTCCTGTGCGGACTGTTGCTCTTGTTGAGCTTTAGCCTGCTCATAACGATCTTGTGCAACCGCCAACTGGGTCATGGCTTTTTGAGCCGCTACAGTAGCGTCCACATCCCCTAGCTCTACCGCTTTTCTTAAGTCCCCTTCGGCCTGCTGCTGTTCCGCAGTGATGCGACTACCGTATTCAGACACATAGCCTTGATCCAACTGCTGCATACGCAATTTAAGATCATTTGATTCGGTTTGAACATTTTGGGCGTATTTTAAAGCCTCTTCTCGTTGCCTTTCGGCTTCCCGCATTTTCTTTGTTAAACGATCAATGCGTTTTTGAACCGTAGTGGTGTACTCTTCTTGCTCGGTTTTTTCTTCAACGTCCCGAACTTCAATAACTTCAGCGTCACTGACCTCCTCCCCCACCACAGGACTTTCAAGAGACACTTCCACATCCGGTGCGTCTACATCAAAGTCAAGGGGAACTTGGTTATCCGTCTTCTCTGCTACTGTTTGTTGTGCTTCTGCCATAGCTGCTCTCTTTTAGATATTAATAATGTCATCGGGGTCAAGAATAGTGGCTAAAACCTCATCATCATTAATGATGCGGACCTCGCCTCCCTCTATTCGAAGTCTGGACCCTGCGTACCTAGCAATAATGATCCAGTCCTTTTCCTTACACCAAGCCCCGTCAGGAAATTTTTCCGTATCCTTATAAGCTAAGGGGCCTTGTTTTATGACATAGGAAACAACCGTTTGTATTTGACCTTCTTCAAGGGTTTTGTCCGGTAGGTGAATACCTCCGTCGGTCGTACCTTTTCCCCGATAGGGGAGAATCAGCAGTCTCCAACCCGTAGGGTTGGGCATTCTTTCCAAAAGCGTATTATCAAGAAGAGTTGGGTCCAGTACACGCCCCTCTTCTTTAACGTACAGATTTTCTACCTTTTGAGCAGCTTCAGTCATCCAATTGCTCCTGTTTTTCTAGCAGGCCCGAGAGTTCCTGTAAAATATAATTAAGGGCGTTTAACTCACCCATTAGTTCTCGATATTGTTCGATGGACTTTATACCATTATTTTCCAAAACATCCAGTACAATCGTCTTTCGTTCCTTAATCGTCCGTTGTATGAACTGAACAATCTCAAAGGAATCCATATAGCTTCAACCCTCTCTGCTATGCGTTGATTTTTCAAGCAATTCAAGTAACCGCAAAATTAGCGCAATAATTTCCTGATCCTCTTCCGTGTCCAGTTCAACCCTAATTTTAGCCATTTGGTTTCTTGACTAAACTAATCCTCTCTTTTTACCCCTAAAGACATATTAGCGGAGAAGGACCGGCGCTCCCCTTCACCATAAAAAGGGTATGCCGCATGAAATAAATAAGAAGGGAAAACATAAAGGTCGCCTACTTCAGGTTTAAGGCATAAGTTACCGGGACAACACACCAACGAAGTGCCGTAAATAAAGTCCAAATATCCTTCCGTCGCTTGTTTATCAATATGCTTGCTGTTGCTATCGGAAATGGTTTCGGGAACCTTTAGGTACAGTACACAAGAATAACTCCCGCTTGTGTGCATGTGCGTTGGATTATAGTCGTTCTCAAAAGCGCGAACAAACCAGCTTTTATGGACCACTAAACTTTCCGGAATTTCAGTTTGTTCTTCGTTACGCTCCTGAATACAATGGTCATACAAACCTTTGGTAAGTATGTACAGAAGATTTCCGAAATTGGGCACCTTCTCAAGATCACAAGACCATTCTTCCCGTACGTGGCCTACTAAATCTTTGGAAAGGTTTAATTCTTCCCGACCATCCGTTTCCAAAATTTCATCGCAATGCAAATTAAGCGCATCCAACATAGCGGGAGGAACCGTTGCTTTTACAAGACGAGGTCCAAACGGTGTTAATACCGTGGCTTTGATTTGCTGTTCGTTCATTTTCATTTATGCTTTACGCGCCTTTATCGGTCCTCGACTTTTCTTTTGAGCCGCTCGACGAACCAAACCAAAAGCTCATGACACTCGTCATTGATGACGTGAGGCTTCCAACGATGATCAACAAGACGGGCGTCATACTGTCTGATGTTTCGACATCTCCGACGACAATAATGTAAACCAATGCTGCATAGGAGCAAATAAAAAGCGTACTCAACAGCAGTTGCGGGACCAAACTCCCGTTATTCATCATTGGTTTCGTTTCGTTTGGCATTATGTCTGTGAATACAATTTTTGTAATGCACCGTCCGGCTATGGCTCTGGCGCAACGCTTTCTCCATGATCACGCCGTTTTTTGCTAACGATTTATAGTCGTCGCCCGTCAGCGCCATATATTGTCGCTCGTGGATTCCGGCGACGGCGTGCCATCTTACCGGCTCCAAAATTCCGGGCGTATACGCCGGGGGGGCCTCACAGGCAACCTCACTCGCTAAAAACTTCCTGAAGTAATTGTTGCCTAGCGTGGAACACGCGCTCAGTTGCGACAGTAGCACGATCAGCAAAATCGATTGCATTAGTTTGCAACTCAGAGTCCCAATCCAATTTTTGCAATTCTTCAAAAGAATTAAACTCCGACTCGATGGATTCCATCCGCTCCCGAAGCGCGGCGAGTTCTTCGAGTGCAACGTTGTGCTGTTCTGCTTCGAAGCTATCACGTTCCGAGTACGCTTCTGCTGTCGCCTTGTTTCCAGCTTCCGCGATGACCGATTTTTTCCACTGAACATAGGCAAGTGTCGCCGCTCCAGCAAAAGCGGTGAACAGAAGCACCAGCAAAGCTATTTTCTGAAGCCCAAACATCTGTCAATACGACCATAACCAAGGCCGCATGTTGTTTGTTTCAGAGGCTGTCAAATCGTCGAGATGAATGAATCGCCCGGACCCTTTTTGAGCTATTCCGATTCCCGAAAAACTCATGCTCATGGCGATCTTCAACAGAGCATGTGCATCATCGCGCGAAACCCCAAAATCTATCGCTTTGCCGCTCGTGTGCGGCCCGCTGGCTCCCGTTGACGACACATTGCTGTTGTGCTCTGGGCATCGATACCCACTAGTGACTCGCAGGGGCTTTCCGAAATTATCTCGCAAGCGGTCAATCCGATCTAAAAACTCCGCATCCATCGGGCAGGCGGAATTACAGAACCGCCCACACCGGCATTGGAGTTCCTCCTTGCTGAAAAATTGTCCGTGGTCAACAATAGCCATATTGGTTCCTCACTGCGCTCCCGATAGCTAGAGTATCAGGTGCGCTTCCTCTTTCGTGACGTATCTGTTTTTCCACGACGTTTATCGGCATTCCGCATCGCGATGGCTATCGCCTGACTCTGTGGATAACCTTCGTCCATCAGCCGCCTGATGTTTTCGCTGATGACCTGATCACTGGAGCCCCGTTTAAGCGGCATGTCTAGGCCAGCGTGAAGCGACCGCCTCGTTGGGCAGCACCCATACCACGTTTTTGGCCTACCGTGATTTTAGCTTTCCCGATATTCGGCGTTTTTTCTTTAGTGGCCTTGGCATAAGGAATACTACCCTGACCTTGAATAACCGCCTTGTTTTGCGGTTTTGGCGCTTCTACCGGACCACTAATAATTTTTACTGCACCCATGTTATTGCCCTCTATTGTTTTGCTGCTGTAAACGCATTATCTCACGCTCGCGAGCAGCATCAATACGGGCCGCTGTTTGGCCCTCCTGACTCGCGAGACGTTGTTGAAATTCCTGCCCCTTGCGGATTTCCTTGCTTTGGTCAAGCTGCAATTCGGCTTGATCCTGTGCAATGTCCGCCTGACTCTTCTGACCCTTAATCGCCAGTTCCTGCTCTTTCAACGCGACCAACGGATCAGGGCCTTCTTGTTGTCCCATGTTCGCAATTTGGTCACTCAGCATCTTCAAGTTTTGCATTTCTTGTGCAATCAGTTGCGCCGTTAAGGCCTCTAGCTCATATTGTGCTTGACCTTCATCAACAGCCCCTTGCTGACCCGCAGCTTCACGCTGCTGCATAAACATAACTTCCGCCTGTTCCTGCGCCTTGAGCTTGGCATGTTCCATTACATGCTTCTGTAAAGAAATGGCTACCGCAGGCATTCCCTGCACAGTCCCAGAAGTACCAAAAACTATATGCGCCATAATATGAGCATCATGGTCCTGTCCGCTAAAGGCCTTCAGATCTGTAGTTTCCAAGGAATCAATATTCTCTTGTGCGGGATCTTTAGGCGCTGGTTCATCGGTGGAAGGCGTGTTTAATAACTTGTCGATGTCCCGTACGCCCAACGCCTCATACATGCGCCGAAACGCCTCATGCAGGTTGTGCATTTCTGGAGCCTGCGTAGCAAGCTGCATCTGTGTTTGCGCCAGCGTGATCCGTTGGGCCTGAGAAAAAACATTAGGGTTGGATATGGGTAAAATATCCACCCGATCGTCAAAATCCTTCGCCTTAATGTCTCGATTAGCATTTACAACCGCATAAGGGTATTCCGGTGGTAAATAATCCGCCATGACCCGCGAAAGAAGTTTAAATTCCTGCCGCATGGCATAGTGCATTCGTTTATGCACCGCACTCATCACACGAGTGCCCTGCTCCAACATGGCAATCGTCGTACCGACTGCCGCACCTTGGTTACCGTCCCCAACCTTCAAATCCGTGATGGTGGCAAATCGCTGTCCCGCTTCAACTACAAAACCTAGAAGCTGAAATAGCGTGGAATCCGGGCCTTTAAAAGGCAAAGGCATCAGGCTGTCCCGAATGGCTCCCCCCGGCGCATCCACATCTCGAAACTCTCCGGGCTGTAACGGATCCTCATCATCCCGTATCCGTAAACCACGGGCCTTAAACCCTGCGGGAAGGTTCGACAGAGTACCCGCGTCAATAAGCTGACGCAGTGCCGCCGTAGCTGTGCGGGACAGGCCACCAATCGTGTGGATCAGGCCCAACCCATAGAAACCAAATCCGGGCAGAAACTTATAATGCACAAAATACTGAATCTTTCGTTTCTGTGGATCGTCTTCCTGATAATTCCGACGAATGGATAGTACTTGTCCATTATCTTCACTAAGGGTAACGATATAGGGGATCTTTATTCCGGTGGGTTCTCCATCCTCTCCGGTTTCTTCATACCCCGGCAGATCCAAGTCCACATGACATTCCAGCAACGTACAATCATAGTCGATAGTCGAGGGATGAACGCCCTCCAGATATTCCAACTCCTTGGATATACCAGAGCTTTCGGATTGCGTAGGATGAACCGGAATATCTCGATAAAATCCCGAAATTTGTTTTTTACGCAAATCGTTAAGCGGTGTTCTGACAACCTGCGTAATATTTGGGCACGTTTCTAAATCGCTTGCTTCAAAAGGAACGATAAGATGTTCCGCAGGAACAAAACTGCTGACCGCGCGTTCCATGGCCTCGTCGTAATACACCTTTTTAAAAGTGGAACCCGCCAAAGGCAGGTAAAAAAGCATTTGATCAAATTCTGGCGTGTACTCCTCCATCACATTAGTGATGTAGTAATTCATAAACTCCTGAACACGCCGAGACTGCTGCTCCTTTTCTTCTGTTAAATCCCCCAAAATGACCGTTCTTACGGGTCCACCGGGAGGCAGCATTTCATTAAACGCCTGTGCCTGAAATTGCGTGGCCGCTTCAGCCAATAAAGGATGGGTAACGCCGGTTGCACCACGGAACGGCTGGGTCCGCTCCTCGTAATGAAAGCCCAACAGTTCTAATCCGTTGGCATAGGCATCTTCCCAATCCCCACGCGACGTTTTGTTGGCTTCAAACTCGGCAGTTAATTCGTTAGCAATAACCGCCAGTTCACGGTCATCCAGTTCTTCTGCAAGATTATCAAAAAAGTTTTCAGAACCTCTCTCTCTGGAAGCGTTTGGATCCAGATCAACAGTAACGCCGCCATCCTCTTCTTCCGCTATCTCAATCCCCTCCGGAATTGCGTCCGCAGAAGAAAATAAGGTTCCGGGCTGCTCGATCTCAATATCAAGAGCCATATCGTCTAGGTCCGGGTTATTGTTCCGTCGCTCCATCAGCGATACAAGAGGATCAGTAGCCATGTTTTATATCCTGATTTTTAAGCATTATACCTACATTGACCGTGCGGTTTCATTCAGGGACCCCACGCCACCGCCATAAGCGTAACGAGTCATGTTTCGCGCTATCCCATTAAGAGAACTGACGCCGCCGCCTGCGGCGTAACCTTCTGAACTACCGTCTTTTTTCCGCTGACCGAAAAACCCGGCCCCGCTTTGCGAAAAATGAGGCGATACAGCTAGATTATCCTTGTCTGAAGCAACCTTCTCGAACAAGAGTTTAGCGAATCCTTGGTTACGAGCATCCGGGCGCGTGTACATGTTGGATACAACACTGCCATCGTCCAAGTCTACGCCCTGAATAACACTCACCAACTTTTCATCGTCCCCCCGTACAGCGTACCTCCACGACCCGAACTCTCCTTGAAACACCTCGAATCCATTTCGCTGCTCGACTTTCTCCTCGCCAAACCTTTCCTGCATCTGAGGTGTGTTAGGCTCGTCTAGATACACCAGCAAATTCTCATTGAACCGCGTATCGCTTACGTGTGGATCACTATTGTCAAATAGCGGAGTGGCGTATGATGCGCGAGCGGTTCTAGCCGGGACCGCTGACGCGCCGGTTCTATCCCGGTTTGCCTCGTTTAACCACTTCGCTAAAATAGAACGCTGATCACCGATACCTCTGACTTTATCCGCATGGTCAGTATATGTCGTATATTTACCTTTTATACCCGCCTCGTCTAAAAAGTTACGATAGTCCTTACCGCCCGCGACAAAAACCTCACCGTATCCGTCTACTGTGTTATTAATTCGTGCAAGCTGTTCCGGGCTGTTCAAAAGGTCTTTACGACCGTCCTTCATCTTTACGTTGTAATCTTCCAGCGGGGTATCAAAACGAATCAATCCGTGTTTAGCCGATAAAACAGCCACATCCACATCTTCCGGTACGCCTGCCGTATTTAAAGTGGTAAACAAAGGACCCTTATAACGTTCACTTGCGGGTATCAGTTCTTCAGCCTTACTCTTGGTTGCACAACAGCCGACGATTAATAACTTACGTCCCTTTTTTTCATCAAAAAGACTGCCGGTCGAGGATAAGGGCCTTGTAGCCATCAAGGTTTCAGCCGGGAGCGAAGGGGCCTTTTTGGGTTTGGTTAAAACCTGAGCAGCTCCTTTGATAATGGGACCGCCTGCGGCAGCCAGAATGTCAGCGCTATCTTTCTTGGCGGGGTCAAATTGGGCGAATTTGGAGCGAATATTGGCGGGATCAAATATCACCACCTCGCTGTGCCCTTCCTTACCGTAAGATAAAATTACCCCGTCATGCCCTTTTTGTTTGAGTGCTTCCGTCCATGCGTCCGCCGCTTCGCGTCCCGCTTCCGCGCCTTGGTTGTTTGATATTGTCATTAGTCGGGTTTTTTCTGCCTGCGTGGCGTGATAGGGATTCTTTAACCTAGCCTTGAGGGGCATCACATTTGGATCACCGTAACCTCTTTTAAGCGTACTGTAAGCAGAGGCTATTCTGGGATCCGTGGTGCTGTATACCCCCGTTCCCAACCAACCAGCGTCCTTTCGGTTCGAATGACCTAGATTAAATTCGTAGATGTCATCCCGTGTCCCATGATACAAATCATATTCAGAAAACTTGTCTTTGTATTCTTGTCTTTTTGGGACCTTCTTGGGTTGGGTTAAAGACTTGACCGCCCCCTTAACGATGGACCCGCCAATGGCTTTTTTTACAGGCTCGTCCGGTAAGGGTTCGTCGCTATAGGCCCTTCTTACGCGGCTCTTCGGGTAAATTTTTTCCACCCCCGATTCCTGATCCAAAACCCTGACTTTGCCCGTCTTGGTATAACCCATGAACTCCCCAAAAATGGCTTGGTTTTTTATCTTTACCTTGAAAGGCTGCCACGCCATAGCTGCGGCCCGAACAATGCCACCCCCCGCATAAGTCATGGCCCGTGCCGTCTCGTTCAATGACCCAACGCCCCCGCCATACGCAAAACGGGACATGTTTCGCGCCGTGTCGTTTAACGACCCAACGCCCATAGGCGGTGTTTCAAAAACCTGAAGACGACTTTGTGGCGGAATATCGGTGCCTTCTACACGATCATAAGTAATACCCATTCCTTCGCCAAGATTGTCGGAATACTGCTGCGACCCCGATTCGTACGTTTGGTAAAAACTTTCCTGATCCGTGGGCCGTGCACCAGAGTCCACGTTTACGACACCACCGCCCCTGTGAAATAACTTCGGGCTCTGAAAATACGGGGATAAATCAAAATTCGGCCTATCTGTAGGAGCATACGGGTCAAGGCCCGAGCCATAAGGAAGCGACGGGTCTGCAATTCCCCCGGTCGGTATAGCGCCGTATCCCGACGGCACACCAATATTTGAAGTCCGTTCAAAACCAGCCGGTCCCGGAACCCCTGACCTTACCGGGTCATAGTCCGCATAAGTTATGGTGGGTCCGCTACGCAACTGACCTCTAAGTTGATTAAAAAAACCGCCTTCAGCGGGCTCTGGTGCAGGGGATCCTGCGGAAGACAGAAGCAGGTTCTGCGGCGACAATACCTTGGAAGCGACATCACCTACTCCACGGAATATTCCGCCACTGTCGTAGACGCTCCCTTCAACCCCTGAAGGGTATAATCCTGCGGTATTGCCGCCAAAGCTATTTTCCGCAATGTTCATCGTGGTGCCCTGCACCACATCCTTCCCGGTGGTGGGAAGAGCGCCAAATACATTGGTGGCAGATCCACCTAAATAATTTACCGGAATTGAATTTATTCCTCCGGTAAGAAGAGAAGTGCCTAGAGAAGTGCCTGCCTGCGAGGCAAAAGAAGGGGTTAACGCTGATATTCCTGATCTCAAAAGCCCTGATGTCCCGGCGGCGGTAGCGCCTCCCAACGCTTGCGGACTGTATAGACTAGCGGCTGCATTAGGATCTAATCCTAACGCTGCTGGGTTAAAGTAGTCCGGCCTGAAAGCATACTGGGCTCCACCTAATAGGCCACCAATCCCCGCACCCGTAGCAACGCCCCTTAAACTTAAATTGTTATTGAGTATCCCGCTAGTAGTTGCCCCCGCAGCCCCAGCAAGGGCTCCTGTCGCTATCGTTCCCCCTAACGTGGAGCCAAAGTACGGGGCCGCCGCACCCGCCGTCATATACGTAACCGTTGCTGCCGCTACGATTTTAGCTAAATCACCTATCCCGAAACTAAAGTTTTCCTTCTGATTATCTTCTTGATAGCCTCTAAATGTGTCGTCAATGGCTTCAAATAATTCTCGATTTGTCGCCTGACTCCAGTCCGAGATCCCGGTATTGTGTAGTAAAGCTCTTTGATAATTCCGGAAATTTTCGTAGCCTTTTTGATTGGGACTTAGCTCTGAATAGGTTTTCCACGTGTGCCGGGCGTCATCGATGTATTGAAGGGCATTAGCGCCGCTGCCATATTGCGTGTAATTGAAACGAACATTACCCCGGTCGGGGTCGTAACCGGGATTGCGCACGCCTTCGGTCAAAGCGTTGCGCTCCGCCAAATCGCGCGCACGCCGCAGACGATTTTCCTCGACAGTTATCTTGCGCTGTGCAATGGCCTCCGGTGTAAACAGCGCCGCAAGTTGCTCACTACTTAGCATACTAGCCGTAATAAACCATAGGTTTTACCGTACTCGGCGAATCTTCCCAGTCATCCGTAGGTAACTGAATAAAGTTACCCTGACGATACCGCATCAGCGCTTGCGTCATACTGTCCACCAAGTCGTCGTATTCGCCATTAGGAAAAGCAGCACACTCTTCCATGAGTTCTTCTGCCCAGCTTTCTTCGGGTGCCCATACCATGCCGCTTTCCAATAATGGCGAAATAGCATGGACCCTAGCCAGCTTATCATTCCCTTTACTGGGTGTGAAGTTGACCACGGGAATGCCGATGTTTCTTAACTCCTGAGTTAAAGGAAGGCCACTTGCCTTCGCTTCAATAATAACCGTCTCCGGTTCCCAAAAATTAAATTGCTCCAACGCAATTTCTTTTAGGTCTGGAAAATCCCAACGGCCTTTTTTGCTGTCCAGCAAAATTAAATTGGGCGGACCTCCCTCTTCAGGAAAAAATACTCCCCATGTGGTAATGGCGGAAAAGTCCGCAGTCTCACGCTTGCTGTATGCCGTGTCGTAACTCTGTATGACATACTGCAATTGCGGCACATGGTCCTTGGTCCATATTTTCCACCACTCCCTTTTCAAAATAGAAGTTTCGTCGCTGGTGGGCTGCTGTTGATACTGCGCGTTCCACTTGTATACCGGAATCGACGCGCGAACCCGCTCTAGATCCCGTAACGGCCAGTATTCCGGCCAACAAGCGTTACCCGAAGGCATTATGGCTGGAAGTTCTACCACCTCCCATTGATCTGCACCGTGGTCCTTGGCCTGTGCGCGAAGAAGCTGTGCGGTCATGTCCTTTTCGGACCAGCGCGTCTGCACCAGAACAATGGACCCACCGGGCTGCAAGCGCTGACGTGGTCCACCGGTATACCAATCCCACGCATCCTCAAAGCCGGTGTTGGACATCGCCGTCTGCTCAGAATGCGGGTCGTCGATAATGATTAAATCTCCGCCACGGCCCGCGAGGTTCGACCCGACGCCCACGGCATAGTACATACCGCCCTGATTGGTGTCCCAACGGCCCGAAGCCTTCGAATCAGAAGATAGCTGTGTGTCAGGAAAGACATCCGTGTATTCCTCGCGCTCCAACAGATTCTTGACCTTGCGGCCAAAACCGATAGCCAGTTCCGTGGTATGCGTGGCCTGAATAATTTTCATGGTGGGATCGCGACCGATCATCCACGCGGGGAACAAGAAACTGGCAAATTCAGACTTGGTGTGCCGGGGCGGCATATTAATAATAAGCCGCGTTAACTCGCCCTTGGCAATGCGCTCCAACTTATCTGCGATGGTGCGGTGATGCTCTCCAACAATGAACTGCGGCCACATGGCCCGTACAAAGGTTAAAAAATCCTGTTGGCAGACATCATGCTGCCTTAACTTCTCCAGCCTAAGCTCTAGTTTTAGGCGTTTGTCCGAAATTTCAACCGATTCGACGGGTAATATATTCATTGTTCCACGTGGAACATCTATAAAGATTCAGAAACAGAATAATGTATCGATGTAACATCGATAGGTTCAATAAATATAGGCGTCTCTTCTCCGGGAAACGAACCCACAACATTATATTCCATGTGATCAAGAGCCTCTTCTTCAGTCATGTCGTCACGTTCCATCAAAATTTGAACGCACTTTGCATAGTCGTAGGCCATCACATCCGGATGACCCGACTTTCGTGCTAGGCCTAAAATGGCCTCCTCAAAGCCGTCGGCAAACACGAGATAGTCTTCCAGTTGGTTCTCCCAAGTGGGGATCTTTATGTCCATGACTCTTTTTTCCCACCAAAATATTCTCGCGCATGGCCTTCTTTGATTAAAATCGCACAGACACTTTGGTTTTTTTCCGTCATAGGAACCCCTAAAATACGACCAAATTTCCCTTTTTCTTTGTAAGTCTCTAACAGGAATTTTTCGGGGATCAACTCAACTACCCGCGCTTTGGCGGCCAGTCCAAGTGCCTTTTCTTCTAAATTTCGAGTACGCGATTCTGGCGTATCAATGCCCCGGAAGCGGACGCGCTGCTTGCGTATCCAAACATCAAAGCCAAGGTCAATGTCACAGTCGAGGGTATCCGCGTCGATAATGCGTACGAGCGTCGCTGTGTAAACATAGGGATTAAGTTGTTTTTTTGCCATTATTTTGCCAGTGGATTTTCTAAAGCCGCTTTTATGCGCTGATCCAGTTTTTCCTCCAGTGTGTCAATCTGTTCATCAAGCTTCGTCACTTTGTTATCAACGCGCAGTTCAAACGCATTAATTAGATCGCGAACATCTTCGACATTGTTGCGATTTCTACCTTCCTGACGATCAATGTTTTTGAAGACTTCCGTGATGTCATCCTTCAATTCGAGCTTCATATCGCTCAGATCGGAGCGCATATCCCCTAAAAGATCTTTGAACTGCCCTACGATCTGCTCAACAGCATCATTTTCCTTCTCAAAAACAGCCAACGTCTGCTCGATTCCAGATAAATCTGGAGCCGTATATGAGTCGATTTTTTCTTCCATGGCCGTATAGCGAGCATACGCCTCGAAACCACCCCAAATTGCACCACCAATCGCACCCAGCAATGGCACCAACAGCAATAGTTTGCTGCCGGAAAACTTGATTCCGCTATACTCTATTTCTGCCATTGCATTTCTACCAACCGATTCATGTCTTGATTTGCTTGAGCTGAAAACCACATCGACGCTGGATGATCATAATTCGTCCCCCCGTCGAGCTGGGCTGGCGCATACCACGATTGTAAATCTTCTAATTGCGTCGGCGCATACGTCGCCGCTGACATCTGCATCACGCTCAGTGCCGCACCTTGCATAGCGGATTCATAATTTTGGCTCAACGTCGCCATGACTCTTGTGCTTATTTTTTTCACTAGGCGTTGCTTCTTAGCTTTTGCCTTTTCTTTTGCACTGACTTTCTTCTCAGGCTCTGTTTTTTTATCCGGGCCGGAAGCTACACGCGTTGGTTCCTCGGTACGTTCTTGTTCCGTCCCTGCGGACTCTGGCTCAGAGCTTCCTTCTGCCTCCGCTATTTCCGGCCCCTCTTCCGCTTCTGCGGTCTCCACTTCCGCTACTTCTGACTCAGGTTCAGTCATTTCCGTTTCTACTGGTTCCGGCTCTGCTTCGGCAACTTCCATCGCCACTGGCTCTGAATCTATTGCGTCAACCTCGGCCACTGCCGCCTCCATTTCCGGCATTTCTTCAAAAACCTCGGCCACCGTGGATTCCGGCATTTCTTCAAAGCCCATGCTATCCATGCTATCCATAGACTCTACCGTATCAATCGACTGTAAAGTATCTACTGATTCTAGCGAACTAGTGCTCGTATCCTCTGTGGAGGTGTCTACAACAGGTAAAGACGTAACTGTTTCTGACTGCACATCGACTTGGAACGAATCAACAATATTACCCGTCCCAGCTTCTGTTAAAGTCACTGTCACTGTGTCCCCTGTGCCCACTATTTCGCTGAGCACCGGATTACTGAATATTTCTTCTGCATCAACAACAAAAGTTTCGTCCGGCTCTGGTTCTTCCAAAACTATTTCAAGCTCGGGCTGCTCCATGTCGTCATCAAGAATTTCCTCAACAACATCATCCATGTCGTCTTGCACAATAGTCACTATTTGTTCAGTGATATAACTAATCGCGTTATAGCCCGTCGTAAGCCACGGATCGGTAAATTGAGGCCCATACAAGCCGCTCGGATACCCGGCATCTTGGCCGTACAGCTCAATCAACGCCGTTAACTCACTCCACGAATTTTCGACAACTGTCTGCTCAAATTGATAATCGCGTAGTCCTCCATAATCCAGTACGAACTCATGCTCGTATTCCTGAACAACAGTTTCGCCATCGTGCAGCGTCAGCGTTAAATTAAAATTATCCTGACAATCGCCATTGGTCTGGTCACACGTTGGCAAAACCGAATTGCTCGAATGCGAATCGACAGTCACTCCGTACTCTAAATCGAAACCCGCGTTAATTTCTTCAATTGTCATGGTTTCAGTCAAATCGACAGTCGTACTGTATATACCACCCTGCGCTCCGGTACAGGCTTCTCCGGGCTGGCACCCCGATCCATTGCCCGTTAATGTCGCATCGCCGCTGGTTGTAAACGCAGCAAGCCCCGGTAGCAAATTACCAGAAACAGTTGGCGTGAGAACTTGAGTCGTGACTTCTTCGATCACTTCCTCAGCCGACACAGAAGCGACTAAGAAAAATAAGGCGACCGCTAATCGCATCGCTGACGCCCACCGGTTTCTTGGCAGTACACGACGCTACCACCGGGGCCTCTGACCCAGCCACTCGGTTTCTCCTCCTTGTCGCCCGTCGATTTAGCCGCCTCCCTTTTTCGATAGGCTTTTTTATCGGGTCGCCTATCTTCATTCTCTTGCCACAGCGTCAAAGAGTCGGCACCGATTTTGCCGTCGTAAGGACAAGGCGTTCCCGCCATTTCCATGGCCTCGAACACGCGCTTGTCTTGGCAAAGAAGGGACACACCCGCTACTTTCATGCCCATTACCCAAAGAGAACGAGCGAGCTTCATACGCTCACAATTCTTATCTCGAATCGTGGTGCCAGCGGCGAAACCTAATATTTGCGTCTGAACCGCTGCGCTTGCAGGAAAAGAACAAACGTCTTGGTTATTCAGAACAATATTTGGCGCGGAGGCGGTTGGGGGCGTACGATCAATTGTCGTCGTACCCGTCACCGTAGAAGTGATGGTGTTAGTACCTACGCTTTGCCCGAAAGCTAAAGCGGAAACGGTGCATAAATAAATAGCAAGAAATAAGCGCATTAGGCGCTCCGATCAGTAAGTGATCTTAAACTGACCCTGCAAACCTTCATCTGCAGAACCATTCACAGACCATATCTTAATAGTCACCTTGGTACTGCCAAAATTCGTTTTGATGGAAAAAGACTCGCTCTGGCCCGTGGGTACACAATCATACTCCTTTTTCCAACCCTGCGAGCTGGATACTTGGATATTCCATGTGCCGTCAGGAGAAATAATGGTACCGCTCACTTTGACGGTCGTGCCAACCGTCGCGTAACTCTTTGACTCCTCCCACTCGCCACTACTGTCCAAAGTGAAACCCATCGTGTCCGAGGACCCATCGCGGATCAAACCATCGGGCAACTCATCTTTCCATGAAATCATAACTACACCCCCGCTAAAGACCTCTTCATAGTCTCTCATAGTGTCCAATCACAACGGTTTACCACTTCGTTTTATGTGACCAGTATTTAGCACTGAACTTATCACTGCTTGGTCCGTGCCTCGCATAATACGATTTTTTCCGCGCCTTCTCTTTTGCGGACTTAGGATTTTTACCGGCACCGCGCACACCCTGCTGACCAAAACGTATCGTTTTTGTTTTGTCACCCTTTTTAGCAACCACCACGTGCGATTTTGTGGGGTGATTCGGCGTTCTTTTAGGCTTATTGTAGCCCGTAACGCCCGCTCTTTTTAATTTAGGGTCTTTGGCTTTCACGCGGTCTTCCCGCTACGTGGCACACCTGCTGCCTTTAGCTTTTTTAAATGATCACCCCACTTTTCCCCTAGCTTTGCCCCCTTCCCTAGTGGCATAAGGGATAATTTTTTAGATTTCCATGTAGCTTTTTTCTTATTAGCCATGCTGGGGCTACCCCTTAAAAAGACGGGTCAGGGAAAAATACACAGCGTACTTGAATCCCCTCCAAATGACCACCGAAAACACAGATAACCGCCTGCGAAGACTCAGGGTAAAGGCGTCACGGGCCACGGGCCAAGGTCTATACCGCGTTATGGGTTTATATGGGGCAGTAATTCTATTACATATTTTTACGTAACATTTGTCAGAAACTTGCACCTTGTGCACGCGGGGCGACGGGGCGGTGGCCGCGAGGGAAAAGCCTTGAAAATCAATCAGTTACACGCGAAACCTGACTCGCTTTAGAAGGGACCCTGAAATCGGAACGGACA